>CAACVD010000911.1_pt1 | contig 14228 bp, 19 predicted proteins | sample 2381771 | NCBI WGS metagenome assembly CAACVD01 (sample SAMEA5211965, study PRJEB30684) | marine metagenome | biome: Marine; feature: Epipelagic; material: Water | collected 2015-10-15 | depth 15 m | reverse complement strand
GCACTTTTTTTTTATCTTTACATAAAATTAGTATTATGAAAATAAAATTATTAGTGCCAATGGTAAAAGATGGCAAAGAAATGCAAGAAGGTTCTGTTATGGATATTCCTGAAGCTAATGCACCTAAATGGATTGCAAGAGGTTGGGGTGAGCCTATGGGTCATAAAAAAGAACATAAAGCAAAAAAAGAAACTAAGGAATTAAAGATTGATTCTAAAGATAGCAAGTAATGAGAGAAATTAAGATTCATTCAACAACTGGCTCTGAAATTGTGCCATCGTCAGATTTTAAAGGGTATGCAAGAATAGACACAAGTGCTGATGATTCTTTAATAGCTTTGATTATTACACAAGCAAGAATTTGGTGCGAAAATTATATATCAAGAGATATTGTCGCTAAGGATAGAACTTATTATGTTCCTAAAAGCGAGACAGGTATTTTTGATATTCCTTTTGGGCCAGTTGCAAGTATTACAAGTGTCCATATTGATGGCGAGGCAACTACTGATTATACAATGCTTGGATTAAACAATGAAAGCATAGATTTGGACGGTAGTGCAGAAAAAATTAAAATACGATACACAACATCAGGATTAGACGATTCGCTGTTAAAACAAGCTATAAAGCAGTTAGGGGCTACATTCTATGAAAATAGAAATGATTTTGTTGAAGGTAGAATACATGGATTAATTCCAACAGACACAAGAGATATATTAAATTCATATAAAAATATGTTTATATAATGAATCCTGGTAAAATGAAAAATAGAATTGCATTTTATAGATTCGTTACATCATCTGATTCTTATGGCGGTTTTCTTTCGTCTGGTGAGACCCTCGTAAACACTGTTTGGGGCTATTCTAAGGCCATTTCAGGTGAATATATAGACCAAAGTGGCCAAAGACAAAGAACTAACGAGATTGAGGTTATAATTAGAAAAAAAACATTTGACATTGTTGATAATAATGAAATGACATTTAAAATTGATGGCTCAGGTAGTTATAGAATAAATGATGTATTTGAAAGTGATATTGATAAATATATAACACTAAAAGGAACACTGGTAACATAATGGCACAATTTAGCGTACATGTAAATAAAAATGATATTAGAAAATTTAACAGAACAATGTTTATGTTAAAAAACTTTGCAAGTAATGAATTTACTAAAAGTGTTCAAACAGTTGCAAGTAATATTGTTGGAATGGCTAAAATGCGTTCACCTGTTGACACTGGTGCTTTAAGACAATCAATAACAACAGACAGCAAAAGAATTGGCCCTTATTTAATTGAGGCAGCAGTTGAAGCAAATATGGATTATGCTGCTTTGGTCGAATTTGGAACATCTGGGCCATATACAATTACCGTAAAGAATGCAAAAGTATTAACTGATGGTAAAAAGTTTTTTGGTAAAAAAGTTACAATACCAAAAAGAAAACCACAACCATATTTTTTCAATTCTGTTAGAGATGGTTTAAGACATTTTAATAAAGACATACAAATTAAAATTAAAAAAATTAGCACAAGATGAAAGACCCAATGTATCTTATTAGAGGAAAAATTATTACAGCACTTAATGGCAATATAACATTAAACAGTGCCAATGTTCCTGTTACAAATAAAGTTAGAACAAATCAAAATACGCCATATGTTTGGGTTTATTCTTTAAGCACAGATGCTGTTGATGATAATTCTACAAAATTTTGCACTGATGTCGTTACAAGAATTGAATGCGTAACAAGATTTAATGGTGATTTGGGTGGCGATTTGGATACAAATAAATTAGCTAATGCTTGTCTTAACTTATTAATTAGCAAACCAATAAGTGGTTTTGATTTAAGTTCTGATAATTTTAATGTTTACACATCAACACTTGAAGGCGTAAACTATGTTCAAGAACAAGCAAAAGACCATACATATTATAGGGCTATAATAGAATTGTCAAATAGAGTCGAGCAAACTTCATAAAAAAATAAATCGTTATTTTTGCATTGTTATATAATATACAATGGCACACGAGATTAACGAAAATACTCAACTAAAATTAGATTTAAAGACAATAGGAATGATTGTTGGATTTACAGTTTCATTAGCAAGTATGTATTTTGTTTTGGTAGCTGATATTGCAGAAGCTAAAATGTTACCTGAGTTTCCAGTATCTTCAAAAGAACTGGATTTTAAAGATAAATTAACTCGTTCGCAAATTGATTTAACTCAGCAACAAGTCGAAAACATTCAAGAGGATGTTAAGGAAATAAAAGAGACCGTCGAAAAGATTGAGGAGAGATTGTATGAACTTAAAAGATAAAATATGTGTCCTGTTAATTGCCCTGTTTGCATTTTCTGTTAATGCACAAAACTATAAAGATAATATTAGTGTAGTTTTATTTAGTGCTGAATTTGCTGAACAAATCTCGTTAAAAGATTATAGAAACCATAATACATATACTTTTGATTTTGAAAATGATAAACACGAAAAACATTTTTTGAATGAAAGTATTGAATTTTTGCCGACAATTATTTTATTTAATAAAGGAAATGAAATTATTAGAATTGAGGGTAATATAACTTTAAAACTTCCTGAAAATTATAAGGAAAAAATGAAAAAAGAAATTAATAAACTAATAGAAAATAAATTTTAAATGAAAAAATTATTATACATATTGTGTGTTTTATTTTGTTTTAATTTGAACGCACAAATTTTAAAAAAGTTTTATGATGAGGTGTTTAAATATTCAACAGTTTATATAGCTGGTGATATGTCAAATGCTTATGAAAATACTCGTAAAGATTATTTTGTTGAAAGACCAGACGCAAATGATTTATATGCAATACCCAAAGTAATTGATGTTACAGAATATTATCCATTTGATTATCGTGCTGGTATAGGTGTTAGGAGAATGGCAAGATTTGATTATGAAATAAAACAAAACTATATTGATGGAACTGAAAACATGATTGGACTTTCAGCACCGACAGCAGCAGTAAAAGGATTTGAATATTTATTCCATTGGGAAAAAGAGCGTGAGCGTGGTGAGGAATTTATTAACACAAGATATTTTTTAAGACATACAGGTAAATATCATATTGTAAAATTAGAACAAAGAGAACAGGGTAATGTTGGTTTTAAATATCAATCTGGTGAATTAAGATTCAGATTGCCTATTGGTAATAAACTAAGCATATCATTAGGTGCTATGTATAGAACTCATCAAACAGCTTATGGTTATAATCCAATAGAAATATGGCTAAATGAAACTGCTATTTGGGTAAATCCAGATACTGGTCAGGAAATAGAATATCCAAAAAATGCTTGGTATTCATTAGGTTATGTTTATGGATATACAGACCACTTAACAAGATACACTGATGTCCAGACAAATGAACAAAGAACAGATTGGATATGGAAAGATAGTAATGGTAAAATTGTTGCTTATAGTGATATTGATTTTAGAAATGGTGTCTTTGGTGATTTAATGAATAGATACAACAATGAAATTTGGGATGAACTTGATGGCTTTGGCGTTGTATCACCAGTTGTTGGTTTTGACTTTTATCATTCAAGAAATAATTTATGGACTCATATTTATGGAAGTTATTTACCGCCTTATCATGAGTATGTTAGCGGTGATATTGATGTATCATATTTAAATCGTAACAATTGGGGCAAAGGTGGTTTAAGAAAAGACAGTGAATTAGAACAATGGGAGGATTACCAATTTGGTGCTATCATTGGATTAAAGCTAAAAAGATTTGGTATATTTATAGAGGGTGAATATACTAAGTTTTGGGACACTAAAATTTACAATAGTTCAATCGGAATAAATTATATGTTATGAGTACAGAATTATCAGAGGACACTAAATTAACACTTGACTTAAAAACAATAGGAATCATTGTAGCAGGTGTTTTATCACTTGCAAGTATGTGGTTTACTTTACAGGGTGATATACAAGATTTAAATAATAAAATAGAAGGCTTAAGTGGTGAGGAATTTGTTAAGAAAATGGAATTTCAGCTTAAAGATGAGTTGGTGAGAAGCACAATTATTACAATAGAAAAATCAACAGATGGTTTAAAAGAGGATATTTTAGACAACAAAGAATCAATAAAAGAATTAGAGGACAAAGTTTATAAAAGATGAAAAATTTAATTTTAATACTAACACTTTTAGTTAGCAGTTATACTTTTAGTCAAGACGTTACTATTTTACATATCAACGCAAAATGGAATACAAGTAACGATTATAATTTAGATAGAATTAGAAACGCAAAAGTATTAAAGGTGTTTTTAGAGGAACAAAAAGTAGATTTTAAAGCACAAATAAAATCAGTTCCCACAATTGTTTTAATTGGCAAAGACGGAAAACCAAAAGGTCAATGGTCTGCTGGTTTATCATTTAAATTAGAAGTACCAATTGACGAAATACAAGACAGGATTAATTTAGTATTATTTGGTAAATGATTAGTAAACATATTTCTGAAAAGGAAGCTACTAAAAGTGTTACAGCACTTCGGTTAGGTATTGACAATACTCCTAATGGTGATTCTATAAGTAATATGAAGTTAGTAGCTGAAATGGTATTTGAGCCATTAAGACAATGGGTTGGTGGCCCAATAAAAATAAATTCTTTTTATCGTTCACCAGCACTCAATGAAGCCATTGGCGGCTCACCAAAATCACAACATTGTCAGGGACGAGCAATGGATATAGATGATGTCTATGGGCATAAAACTAATAAAGATATGTTTGATTGGATAAAAAATAATTTAGATTTTGACCAAATGATTTACGAATTTGGTAATGAGGAAAACCCAGATTGGGTGCATGTTAGTTATGTTAGTGAGGATAAAAATCGTAACAGGATTTTAAAAGCAGTCAGAGATGATGGTAAAACTAAATACATTAATATTACAAACGCATAATGGATTTTGGATTAGCTTTAATACCTAATGGAATATTACTTGGAGTTGAATATTATCCTTTTGATGGTCAAGAGAATTACAGTGAGTTAAATATTTATTTATTAATTTTGGTAATACATTTTAGAGTTTACGCATGAGCAATCCTAAAAAAAAATTTAAAGATTCTACAGTTGGCAAATTATTATTTGGTGCTGCAAGTATTGTGTCACCACAATTAGGTGCTGTTCTAAATGGTGTTACATCACCAAAAGATGCTATTGCTGAAATAACAAAATCAAAAATTCCAAACGAGGATAAAATAAAACTACAACAATTAATATTTGAGCAACAAAACAAAGAGATGGAAGAAATCTCAAACAGGTGGTTAGCTGATGCAAACAGCGACTCATGGCTTTCAAAAAATGTAAGGCCATTAGTTTTAGTTTGGTGTATTGTTGTTTTTAGTTTTGCAGGATTATTAGACAGCATTGACAATGTTCCGTTTCATATAAATGAAGTATGGAATGATACTTTTGAAAAAGTTATGATGGCCGTTGTTTTAGCATACTTTGGTGGGCGTACGACTGAAAAAGCAACATCAATGTTTAAAAAATAATTATGGATTTATTGAATCACATTTTAGGAACTTGTGGCGAATCACATATTAATTTATATCACATTATTTTATTTTTTTTGTTAGCTTATCTTAGTGGGGTCTTTTTATATTACATAACAAAAAATGGCTAAAAGATTAACTTATGTGCATTATATAAAACCCAAAAAAAAGCGGCCTGGTGTTCATTCTAAAAACGCAAGTCGCAATCAAAATGGTTACAAAAAAAAGTATATTGGGCAAGGCAAAAAACACTAATTCCTAATTTTTAATAGTTAAAAAATTCTTTAAAATTTAAAAAAAATTAACAGGGAGGATTTTTGTTTAATGGACTTTCTTGGGTTTTTAATGTTAGTATATGCCAGAACACTTAAAGTTTCTTAAAACGCATTTAAATGGCGTATATGGGGATTTTAGCATTTTACTTAAAACCATAAAAAAAAGGCAAAAAATAATCATTATTTTTGTAGTAAATTATTAATATGGGGACTACATTAACTGGCAAAAGAGTACAGAATACTTATGATTCACTTTTAAAATTATCGGACAATGATAATCTAACTGGAACTGCAAAAATAGTTGGTGATGGTCTTGGTAATAACTCACCTATTTATTTAAGCACAACCAAAGTTGGTATTAATGTTACGCCAACCTTTGAATTTCAAACTAACAGTCATGCTAAGATTGGTGGCGATTTAACAGTAGGTGGAAACTTTACAGTTAATGGTACTACAACAATAGTTGATTCCACAGTTATTGCTATTGGTGATAACATGATGGAGATGGCCAAAGACAATTCGTCTAATACAATGGACATTGGTTGGTATGGCACAATAAATTCAAGTGGTGAAAAATATGTTGGTGTATTTTATGACGCAAGTAGTGGTGTGGCAACACCTGAATTTCATATTGGATTAGGCACTGCTGAGCCGAGTTCAACTGCTGCATGGACTGTTAAGGGTAAATTAGTAATTGGTGCATTGGATGCAACCACAGGTGTTTTTAGTGGGCAAGTTACAATACCAGCCACACCAGTTGCAAGCACAGATGCTGCAAGTAAAGGTTATGTTGATGCACAAATTACAGCTCAAGATTTAGACATTGCTGGTGATAGTGGAACAGGTGCAGTTGACTTAGATTCACAAACATTTACTATTTCAGGTGGCGCTAATGTAACAACATCTGTAAGTGGTCAAACAGTTACAATAAATTCAACAGGTAGTATAGATGGTAGTGGTACTGCTAATGATGTTGTAATGTGGCAAGATTCAGATACTTTAACAGATGCACCTATTGCTATTTCTGGTAACAATGCAACTTTTGCAGGTAGTGCTACAATAGAAACTGGTATTAATTTGGAAAGTGGAGTATTGGTTATAAAAAACGCAACAGGCGATTCTAATGGTTTAAGAATATTTCAAGATTCATCAGATGCTTCTAAAATTTATAACAATTATAATGGTACTTTACAACTTGGAGTTGGTAATACCACAGCAATAACAATTGATTCATCTGAAAATACAACTTTTGCAGGTGATGTAGCTGTTAATGGTGGACAAATTGTTATAACTGAATCATCAACAAATAATGAACTATTTGTTATGAACGCATCCTCTGATGTTTATGCTGACCAAATTTGGGCAGATAGTGGTGGTTCATTAAGATTAAGAAATCATAATGGTGCATTTAAATTATATACTGGAGGTGCAGCAAACAGTTTAACAGCAAGTGGTGCAACAGAAGCATTTACTTTATCTACATCCCAAAACGCAACTTTCGCTGGTAATATAGATAGTAATGGTACTGGCTATAATAATTTTTTAGGTAATATAAAAATTGAAAATGCTGGGCCAGTAATACAGATGTCATCCACTAATAATAGTAGTGGTGGTCGAATAAACATTACTGGGTTAGATAATGATGGTGATGATTTATTAAGGGTACAAGATTCTGGAACTACAAAAATAAATTTTAAAAGAGATGGTGATGTTGCAAATAGCTGGATTCCAAGTTCAGATTCAACTTATAATTTAGGCTCAACAACTCAAAGATGGGCAAATGTTTGGGCAGATAATTTTAATGGTGGAACAATAATTAATGGTTCAGGTACAGCTAATGATGTGGCAATGTGGTCAGATAGTGATACACTAACAGATGCACCTATTGCAATAAGTGGAAACAATGCAACTTTTGCAGGTAATATTACAATATCTAAAGATGTACCAGTTATATTTTTAACAGATACAAATTCTGATTCTGATTATTCTATAAAAAACAATGATGGTGTTTTTGATATAAGGGATGAAACCAATGGTACAAACAGATTGAGAATTGGTACTGATGGTACTGTTAATATTTATAATGACACAACTTTTGCAGGTGATATTACTTTAGATGATGATTTAAATTTTTCTACAAATGGTTTTGCAGACATATCAAATACTGGTACTGGTGCAATGCGATTTAAACCATCAAGTCAAACTTTAGCACTAACCTTAACAGGTGCTAATGCAGTTTTTGCAGGAAGTGTTACTGCAAATTCTTTAACAATAGATGATATAACCATCGATGGTAGCACTATATCAGACAGCAGCGCTTTAACAATAAGTAGTGGTGATGATATTACAATAGATGCCGACTCTGATATTAACTTAGATGCTAATGGTGCAGATATAAGATTTAAAGATAATGGAACTGCTTTTGTTGAATTTAATTCATCTACTGGAACAACTTTTGCAGGGAATGTAAGAGTTAATGGTTGGATTAAAGGTGCAAGTGATACAAATACACTTTATTCATCTACATCATTAGGAACATTATTACAAACACCTACCAATACTGGTGCTGGTGGTGTTATCTCTTTTAGGAATTTAAGTGGTACTGTTTTCCAAACATTTAGTCAAGTTGATGGTTCTGCAACTTTTGCTGGTACATTATCAAGTGGCAGACAAACTATAACATCTGCTACAGATAATATTTTAACTCTTGACCAAACTGGTGGTGGTTGGAATTATATTGAATTTGAAAGTGATTCAACAAGAAATTTTTATGTTGGTCAGGATTCAAGTGAGAATTTTGTTATTGGCTCTGATAATAGTAAAGATTTTTATTTTACAGGATTTGATGAAATTAGATTTGGTGCATCTGATTTATTGAATACTGGTAATATTTTACCAAATGTTGATTCAACTTATAATTTAGGTTCAACAACACTAAGATGGGCAAATGTTTGGGCAGATAATATAAATGGTGCAGCACCAGTTAATGGTAGTGGAACAGCTAATGATGTAGTGATGTGGTCGGATAGTGATACACTAACAGATGCACCTATTGCTATTAATGGTAGTAATATAATATTACAAGCAATGCCAGGTCATCAATCAGAGGGTATTGTTAGGATAGGTAGAAATGATGGCAATACATCCAGATATAATGATATAAAAAGCTATGTATCATCAACACAAGCATCAAATTATTTAAAATTTTGTTTACATAATGGCACAGAAAATTCTGTAACAGATGTATTAGAATTAAAAGGAGATTTAAGTGCAACTTTTGCAGGTAAAATTACAGCAGGTGGTGGTGTACAATTTACTGGCGGTAGTATAGCAACAGCAACAGCAGTATTACACACGAATAATATAATTTATTTTAGAGGTGGTACTAATGGATTGTTTATACAAAATGCTGATGGTAGTGATGGATATTATATAAGCAATTCTGACCACACTTGGGATGTTGGAAGCGGTGCAGCTATGAAACTTAATTCAACTGGATTAGGAATCGGAACTACTTCGCCTGGTGCTCAATTACATAATTATTCTACCGCAACATCAAATGTATTTATAAGTGGTTATGGTACATCTGCTCAAAACGATTGGGGAGCAAGCCACGCATTTTTTGTACCAGCTGGAAATGGTGTATTAATAAGTAAATCCAACGCTGCTAATAATACAAATAGGTTGTATAGTTTTTATAATGATGGTAGTGGCAATGCAGAACAATATATCTATAACACAAGTAATACTGCTACCATAAAATTGGATTCAAATGGTGATTCGTATTTAAATGGAGGAAACGTAGGAATTGGAAAAACTTCTCCTGCTGTTAAATTAGATGTTGTTGGTGAAATTTCAGCGAGTGATGATATTAATACAACTGGTAAACTTTTTGTTAATGCATCAGGTGCTGAATTAAGATTAAAAAGCACATCAGACACTGGTGAATCATTTATAAATTTTGCTGACCCAAGCAGTAACAGTATAGGCCAACTTTATTATGGACATACTGATAATGATATGAGGTTTATAGTTAATGCTACAGAAAGAATGCGTATTGATAGTTCAGGAGATTTAACAATGCAAGGTGGTAGAATATACGTTAAAGAAAGTGATTTAGGTAATACTGCTATTGCATTAACAAGAGATGCTGATGAAGGATATGTACAATTATTTTCATCTGGCACACAAACCATAGAAATTAGAGGTAATGGAAATAGCTATCTTAATGGAGGTGATGTAGGAATCGGAACAAATTCGCCTGTAGTTAAATTAGCGGTTAAATCTTCACAAGAACAATTAACTTTATCAGAGGGTGATTTGAGAGGTGCTACATTTGATTATCGTTCTTCTACGGGCAATTTAAACATAGCTACCAATGGTATAAATGCAAGAACAAATCCACAATTTACTTTAGATTTGAATGGTAAAGTAGGTATTGGAACTGCTGCTCCTTCATATAAACTTCAAGTAAATGGAACTGCTTATATAAATGAAACTCTTTATGTAAATGGTGCAACTACAATTGATGCTGATTTAACTATTAGCGAAACAAATGGTGAAATTAATTTTTCATCTGGTAATGGGTATGTTCAAACAACTACAGGCAGTACAAGTTTAGTCTTAGGCACTAATAGTACAGAGGTTTTGAGGTGCCACAGTACAGGTAAGGTAGGAATTAATGTGACATCACCAACAGAAAAATTAGATGTTGTTGATGATGGCGGTAATACTAATATAAGAGTATATGACAGTTCTGGTAATTCAGAAGTAGGACTAAAACTACAAAATGACGCTAAAACATGGACTTTACAAAACTGGGGAAGTGGTGGTGATAATTTAAGAATTTTAAACAATGCTGGTAACACAATTCAACTATGGGATGATAATGGAAATGTAGGCATTAATAATACAAGCACAAGTTATAAATTAGATGTAACAGGTCAAATAAGAGCTACAGATGATATTATAGCATTTTCAGATATAAGAGTAAAAGAAAATGTAAAAACATTAGAAAACTCATTGAATAAAGTAAATAAATTAAGAGGTGTTGAGTTTAATAAAATTGGCAACAATAATAAATCAATAGGTGTTATTGCACAAGAAATAGAAAAAATATTACCAGAGGTTGTTCATACAGATAATGAGGGCATGAAATCAGTTGCTTATGGGAACATTACAGGTTTGTTAATTGAAGCTGTTAAAGAGTTAAGCAAAGAAGTTCAAGAATTAAAAAAACAAATTAAGTAATGGCAGTCCCAAGTAGCGGTGCAATAAATATGCTAAATATTGCTAAGGAAAGAAAATACAGCGATTACAATTCAAGTAGTTCTATAACATCACCAATATATATGTCTGATATTTCAAGATTAAGTGGTGGTAATTCAAGTGGCTCAGGAACAAGTTATCCTGCGGTGAATTTAGCTAACCCAGTGTCCAATAGACCAGATGGCTCTAACCCATTACAAATGTCAGAGTTTAGGGGTTATGACCAAGATGCCGCAAGAACAGCATTTGAATTTTTATATAGTGCATCAAGTTCAAGCAGTGCTTGTGCTTTCGGTTTACCAGATGGAACAGTATATTATCATACTGATGGGTCAAATCAATATCCGAGTGCCTTAGATGGCACGTTTTATGCTTATACAAGTGCCACAGGAACAACAGCAGTACCAACAGGTTATTATCAAGTATTCAGCACAACTGGAATATCAACAAGCAAATACATACAAGTAGGCTCTGGTGGTGCAATAATTGCTGGTGGTAATTGTTAAATAATTTACTAAATTTGTAAAAAATAATATTATGGCTAATACATACGATTGGAAAATAAATCAATTAGATGCTAAAATAAAGCAAGATGGCAAAGACAATGTTATATATACAGTACATTGGTCTTATATAGCCAAAGATGATTCAGAGCCAGATAAATATATGGCATCATCAATTGGCACTATAAGTGTTGAATATAAAGATGGAGACCCATTTATTGAATACGCTGATTTAAAAAAATCAGATGTTGTTGGTTGGTTAGAAGCGGATATTGATGTTGATGCTTTGAAATCAAATCTTGATAGTCAAATAGCTTTACAAAAAAATCCAGTTGATGAATATTTACATCCAAATTGGTCTTAAATTAAATTAAAATTATGGCAAATAAATTAGAGGAAAAGGAATTAGAAAAATTACAAAAATCAGAAAATGATAAATTACAAATTCAATCAAGTTTGGGATTTTATAACATCCAAATGGAAGCAATTAGTGAGCAAAAGAAAAAAGCCCACGAGGATTATAAAATCAAAGCCCAAGAGCAACAAGAAATCGTCAAAGAACTTGAGGAAAAATATGGGGCAATCACAGTCAACATCCAAACAGGAGAATACGATAAAATAGAGAAAAAAGATGACTAATGCCACTTATAAATGCTACAAGTTTTTTATTAGTTAAAGACACAACAGTAATTGGGCATTCAAAAAATAGTACATTTTCTTTACAATTAGATTTACCTGAATCAACCACAAAAGATAGTGGAGGTTTTGCAGAGTATTTACCATGTATTAGAAGTGGCTCAATATCTGTAAATGGTTTTACTTCATACAGTGATTCATTAAACTTTGATGAGTTCTCAGGATATGTTATAACAAGACAAAAACATACTTATTATTTTAAAGAACCATCAAATCCTAAATTAATTTTAAGGGGTGAGGGTTATGTAACAAGTGTTGACGAGGTTGGTGACCATGAGTCAGTTAGTGAATTTAATGTAGAAATAACTTTAACTGATGTTATAACTGTAAGTGGTGACCAACAGACATGGGAAAATATATTTGACCAATGGGAAGCAATAGCAGATGAATGGCAAAATGTATAAATTATAATTTTGTATATTTACAAAAATTTAAAGATTAAAAATTATGGCTACAACTGGAGTATTTAATGGAACAAATTTAATTCTAAAAGTTATCACTGATGGTGGCACTCTTGCTGCATTAGGGCACACAACATCTGCAACATTATCACTTAGCGTTGATATGCCAGAAGCAACTTCAAAAGATTCAAGTGGATTTTCAGAAGTTATAGCTGGTGTGAAAAGCGGTGAAATATCATTTGAGGGATTAGTTGCCTATGATGATGGTGCTGGTGCTGATGAAATTTCTACTTATTTATTAGGTAGAACTAAGGTTGATTGGAGTTTTGCAACTGCTGTCACTGGAGACACTTTATATACTGGTGAAGGTTTTATTTCAAGTTGCGAAGTATCTGCTGAGATGGAATCGCCTGTAAGTTATTCAGGAACGATTACTTGTACTGGTGCTATTTCACAAGCGGTAAATTCATAGTAATAGAGTTAAAAATATTAAATAATTCAGGGACATTGTTTATCTTTGTCCCTAAATTAATATTATGGCAAACAAGAAACGAGGTTACTATTCCTTAAAAATAGGTGGGAAAAATCGTACCATGCATTTCAGCATGAATTTCTGGGCAAATTTTACCGATTTATTAGATGTATCATTAGACCAATTAGGTAATTTATTTGATAAAGGCGTTTCAATAAAAACAATTAGAACTTTAATTTATTCAGGTTTATTGGCTTATGACCAAGAGGAGGCTAATGAAGTTGATTATAATGAATTTAAAGTTGGTATGTGGTTAGAGGATTTTAATGCAGATGAATTAAATAATGTTGTAAATGCAATGATGGAATCCAGGATTTTAGGTAATGATTTAAATGCTGGTATCGACAGAAATATAAAAAATACTACAAAAAAGGGAAAGTAAACAGCCAACTTGATTGGGACACTTTACTTGATTTTTATATTGGTCAGGTTGGCATTAATCCAAATGAGTTTTGGAATTACACTTGGAAAGAAATTCATCTACTTGGTGAATCATATTTAATTAAACAAAATTTAGAGTGGGAAAGAGTGCGTTTTTTAAGTACAATGTTATTTAATGTCAATTGTACTAAAAGGTCTCAAATGATTGTGCCTGACAAATTGTTTTCTTTACCACAAGATAAATATTTAGAAAGAGGTAAGCCAAAATCTACAAGAGAACAATACGAGAAGTTTTTAAAAAGAGTTAATAAAACTAAGTTCAAACCTTTAAACTAATATTTAGTATTTTTGTAAAAATAATTCTACATGGCAGAACAAAAACTAAGATATGTAATTACTGGTGATGCAACAGGATTAAATGGTGCATTAAATAGAGCAAGTACGAGATTAAAAACATTTGGTCAGGGTATTAAAAATGTTGGCGCAAGTTTACAAAGGGTTGCAATTCCATTAGCTATTGCTGGTGGTGCTGCTGTAAAAATGGGAGTTGATTTTGATAAATCAATGACTAAAATAAAATCATTAGTGGGTCTTGCTGGCGATGATGTTGATGCAATGTCAGGTAAAGTTAGGCAAATGGCAAGAGAAACTGGT
>CAACVD010000910.1_pt1 | contig 14231 bp, 17 predicted proteins | sample 2381771 | NCBI WGS metagenome assembly CAACVD01 (sample SAMEA5211965, study PRJEB30684) | marine metagenome | biome: Marine; feature: Epipelagic; material: Water | collected 2015-10-15 | depth 15 m | reverse complement strand
TGAAGCTCAGATGGAGATCCTTCACCGACAACAACAGGGCGAATAAGGGAATCCTTACTTCTGTCGATACCGATAACGATTTCATCATCACCTGTTACCCAAGTTCCAGTGCCACCACCACCGATAACAGTAGCACCTTCAGATGCAACAATAGCACCAAAGAGCTTGTTAAACAGTTGTCCGTTACCCATCTGGTTGATTTCCATGATGTTAATACCATAGAAGGAAGGAAGACCAGCGGCGCTGTAAAGCTCTTGACGAAGGGCTTCTGGAGCCATTTGTCCGTCAGCGGGAGTTCCACCAACAGGAGCAGCAGCGGTGCTTACAGGGTTGTAAGCCATTGCGCGGAGTTCCTCAACCATTTCTGGGGAAACCAGAAGGTCGGTGATACCAGACTTAACGCCACCAACAGGAGTTCCTCCACTGAAGGAACTGTTGACGCGCTTACTCTTGGTGATCAAGTTATTGAAGTCAGCAAGCACAAAACGATCTGCTGCGGAAGAACCGATAATGCTGTTTCCAGCAACACCGCTAGTTCCAGTTGCTTTAACCAGAGCGGTTGCAAGCACGTTGAAAGCAGTTTTCGTTTGTTTCATTAAAACTTCTTGAGCCATCCGAGTGAAGGTCTTGCTAACAACATCAAGACGCGCCTTACGGACATACTTGCGATCAAATGCAAGCGCACTGTCCAAGGTGTAAGTCGAGAACTTGAGTTCGTTGTGAGCAGGGAATACCTGACTATAAGGAAGGCCACCAGCGACCTGTTGAGAATACACCTCGATGTAATCCTCACCAGTGATATCGTGGAAAAGGTCTAAGGGCAAAGAAGGATTGTCATCTTCTCCATAGGAAAGGCTGGTATACAGATTTCCAATGGTAGGAGCGTTATTAATAACTTCCGAAACGACTGGTCCAAGCAAGTCTGCGACTGCTGCCTGTGCCTCATAAGCCTCTTCACGATTATTAGATCCCATTGCTCGGATAAGAGCTAACTGATCTTCAGTTCTTTTAATTGTGATTTTCATGATCGTAAAATATTAGCAGCTAAGTTTAAGAATTGCGTATGCACCAGCGAAAGCATCGGTAGTGCTACCTTGAGATTCCCTATTACCAGTAGCGATAAAGGTTCCGATAGAGTGAACGTGATGCTGACCGTGGGTAGCAGCAGTGCTAGTCACTCCAGTAATGGTTCCATTTAAAGAAGGAACAGCATATTGGTTGACTGTAGGTGAAACACCGTTAGTCAAACCCCTTGTGTTAATAGTGAAGATCCCTTTCGTAGCGATAGGAACAGCTTCACCAGAAACAACACACTGAAGTTCTTCTTTTTTCTGTGGATAATAAAGTAAATTCTCTCCATTTTCATCCTTATTACGAACATCTCGTAAAAGAATTCCCAAAGCCTTTTCGTTGCCTCCAGTTGATTCCATTTTAGTTACCTTATAAGGAACCTCTGGATAGAGCGAAAGACCCTTGCCTAAAGTATTGAGGAACGAGTCAGAATCGCCTCGCTCAACATACTGGACAGGCTCATTATCTAAGTTAGCAGCGCTAACTTTGACAACGGAACCTGCTTCACCTGTTTCGGCATCGAGAGAATAGAAGTTAATAACATCATTCTCGTCATATTGACGAAACGGCAATAAACGTGTAATTTCGTTAGCCATAATTGATTAGTTTGTTTTGTTTTTTTTAGTTAGAAACTTCTACTGAGAAGTTCTTCTTCAGCCTCTCGACGAAAGAAATTTGTTCGCTAGCTTCTGCGTTATTATTAGGGATGGAAGCCTCGGCCTCATCTCCTTCAACTTCAAGCTCCTCTTCAGAATCTTCTTCAGTTGCTTCCACTTCCTCTTCAATGTCATCCCCCTCTTCACGGCTAGCTACAGCTTCGTCAATGCGAGCTTTAATTTCAGCTTCCTGAGTTTCGATGTTCTTTTTGAGTTTGTGGGCAAAAATAACTTCAAGCTTATCTTTGTAATTGTTAAAGTCTTCATCGGAAGAACCAAGCTCCTTGACTTCTGCGGTAACTAAGGCAAGCTCTTTTTCATTAAGCTCGTAGTCGCTGTCAATAAAGTTCATACGGTCATTAAAAAGATCCACAGCGGCTTTTGCCTCTACTTCGTTTTTAAGAGTATTGAGTTCTTCTTTAGTATGCTTGAAAGAGTCTTGTAACTCTGCAAGCTCCGCTTCGGCTTTAGCCTTGGCTTCCTTTTCAACTTCCATCTTGGATGTCCAAGACTCGTTGTGTTCTACGAGAGTATCGCGGATAGTCTCGCTAACAGTTTTAGCCTCTGAGCCTTCCTTCACTGCGGAAGCAACGCTCTTGGACAACTGAGTAATAAGTTGGTCGAATTGTTCTTTATCCATATTAAAAATGTTTTTTAATTTGTTTGACTTTACATTAATATTAGCGTTTCGGGAAATTTTTTCTAATTTTTTATCACTTGAGTCATCTTTTGTTGTATAAACTCCTGTGACAGCAGCGGCTGGGTTTTTAGTTAAAGCCGCTCCTAATGGATACGTTTGACCAACAATTAATCTATTAACAGGCTCGCCTTCTGGATTTTCTCCTTTGCCACCTAAACCCTTGACATATTGTTTTAGGTCTTCTTTTTCTGCACCTGTCACAACAGTTGAATCTTGTAAAAATTTAGATCCAACAGCTACTTCAAATTCTTTAAATGCTAATTCCCAGCTAGTAGAAATACTTTGGTAGGTTTCGTCATCTTCATTTGAAGCTTCTTCAATTGCCTCTGCTAATTTTGGATAAACTGACTTATAAATTAAACCAGCAGCATTCATGTAGAATGGCTCCTTTTTGTCGGCGTAAGATTCAATATCGTTATTTTTAAAGTCAAACTCTCGTTCAGAGAAGGACGCATTAATCATGTGACCGACAATTTTATCTTTTTTATGTTCGATATTAATCGGTTTATTGATAAATCTTTTTATAGCAGCTACGGCAGTTTTAGAGTCGATGCCATCGCCATTTTTGTTGAATTCATTCACTTTTGCTAAATTAAAGACAACGGGTAAAACATCAATATTTTGATCTGGGTCAAATCCTTCTGGCAGCAGAGATTCTGCCGCCTCTTGAATATTTGCCTGAGAGAGTCCGAATACTTCAAACTCTTCATCTTTAATCTCTCTTACCTTGCCTTCAAATAAACAAATATTAAAATCATCCAATGACATACTTCTTCTTACACAGAAATTTGAGTTGAATGATATAAAATTGCAGAAGACAAGTCATCTAACTGATGTTGAGACCCTAATTCAAGAACCTTGGCATTTACATTTAGAGAACTTAGTTTATCTAAATCTTCTACTATTTCAGCTAAAGTAGGCTCCCATTCATTTGCATCTTTTGCTATAACAATAGATTCACAAACTTGAGTAACCATTTCTTTTTTTTGCTTAGACATCCGTTTCAAACCAAATTTAGAAGCAAATTCTTTAAAGGCTAATAGTTCAAATTCATTTAATCTTTTAGTTGCCTCTACAATATTTTTCTTTGAATAATTTGAGTTGGATACACCTACTGGTCTACCACCAGAAGGCGAGACAGGTTTCTCTTCTTTTTTCTCTGGCTCAGACTGAGTTTCCCCATCATCATACAAATTGATTGTATTAACTAATGGCATGTAGTGACCTTTTTCTCTATCATCGACAAATTTTCTTTGAGCAGCTTCCATATCTTTTCCTTCTGGAAACACACCAGTGTGAACAACTTGCATTCCTTGTTCGGGAGTAAGAACGCCAAGCTCCATAAGCCTTGTGGCTAACTTGGATAAATTGTTGTCATCCATAGTGTCGGTTTTTGCAAACTTCGCTTCTGGGAAACTACGCAAGCCAGCGGCTTTACAAATTCTTCTGATTTCTGGGTTGATGAAGTCATGTAGAAATGCCCTTCTAGATTCCTCTAACCTCTGAAAGAATACTTTCATCTTCATTGTGGCATCAGAATATTTTGAGTCTCCGATTAGCACATTTTGTAGACCGTCCTCAATATCTTTGTTGATTACTGTGTATTTTTCTGGCCCAACAACTTTCCTAATATCAGGAATAATAAAATCTGCTTTGGTGGTATAATCAGAAACAAGCACACGACCTACGCTTTGATTTTTAAATATCTGTTGCATAGCTGCCAAGTTCCTGTGATTAACGCCGCCTTTATCTGGCTCATTGCCCATAGTCACTAGAAGCACAACATTTTCAATAGAACGACTAATTGCCTGATCAATGTTTTTTAATTCTATTTTTCTATTGATATCGTCTAGAACAGAATAACCGACTGGAACAGCCATCGGCTCATAGTCTTGTTTTTTAGAAAAGACTACATGTAATAACTTAGGATCTAATTTAATTTGAATCCTAGTCATTGCATATTGATTCTTCCCGTTGGTAAGAGCTTCTCTCACATCTTCGGGCAAAGACTTGAACATCTCTAACTCATGATCTGTTTCTGGTTTTTGAAGTCTAGAAATCTCAAAAGGAGTTAAAACTTTAAAATATTCATAACCACTAAAAGAAACCGAACCTTTGGTCGCTATATCTGTAGGGTTAATAAGCAAATATTTAATAGGAATTTCTTTCCTCGCGCTAGCTCCATAAGCCTCCAACATTTTTTGAGAGTTCTTAAGAGGTATTTTGCCATCCACCCTATAAAAGAAGACATTGCCCGATCTGTAATACTCTCTAAAATATTGTTCTTTTAAGTTATGCATCCTGATTCTCTTGAACCAAGCATCAATAAATTTTCTTGATTTGTCATTACCCCCCTCTAGGTAAATATCAGAGTCTGCGAACTCAGACAATAGATCTACAGTCCCCCTAAATGACGAAATGTTAAAGTAAGCTTTTTGACAAAGTTCTACTGCCTCCCTAGTGTCTGCTCCTCCTTTTTCATAATTAAACGGCAAAATACCGTTTTTAATATTTTCAAATTTGTTATCTAACCCCAAAGTCGCTACTGCGTTAGTTCGCGCCTTTGTTCTGGCTGTTGGAGAAGTCAAACGTGAAGCCTCGCTTGAACTAAAAATAGGTTCGCCAATTAGCTCTGGGCTAAAACCATCTTCTTGTGGATTTAATAAATTTTCTATAGGAACATTCTTCTTGTTGAATTTTTCCCAATACTCTGATCTTTTGGTATATTTACGAGGCATATGAAAGTTTACACTAAAGTTATAAAAGTTACTTTGAAACTTTTCAAATCGCAAAAGGAATAAATGTTCCCTCTGGTTTTTGTTCTAAGGATGCATTCTCAGCATCAAAGAATACTTTTGCAAACCAATTGCCTAGGACTAAAGAAGAATAAGAGTCTTTTCTAGCTCTATTCGGGCCTTTTTGTCTTCTTAAATTTTGAGGCAAGTTAAATGACTGAGAACCTTGGGGATTAGCAATAACCTCAATGTTAGCACATTCTGACTTTGTAAGTTCAACCACATACTTTTGATGGTCTATGAAATCAATCATCATAGCACCCTTAGAAGCCTTGGGAGATTTTACATCCCAGTTTAATTTATCTATAGGCAAATTCTTTTTTCTTTGCTCATCGAAGTGAGCATCAATTGCTCTAGAAGCAAATAAAATTCTTTTATGGTCTATTGCTGCTTGCAACATCTCATTAGCATTTCTAATCCAGTTTGATGTGGGTTTTCTTAAGATGCAGTAATTCCTTTCTCTTAAGTTATATTGATTTTTAAAGCTTGCTATATCTGAATTCCAGTTCTCTGGCTTCTCTAAATCAACATCAATGACACCTATTTTTATATTTTCGTTTTTAAACAAAGCACTCTCATTACAAGAGTTTATAAATTGAACTCCTCCATTATAGTCACCGCATATACCCACAATATTAAAATGTTTTAGCAAGTATAGCATATATTCCATGTGCTGTTTTAAAGAAACTCCCGCTATGGCATAACCATGAACTAAACAAACTTTTTGTGCTTCTCTGTCTATCTTGAAGACATGCATTGCAAAATGGTCAGCACTTGTGTTTCCCGCCCAGTTTGGGTCAAAAGATAATAAGTATTCATCACTGGGGTTACCAACTACTTCAACAGCAGGTAATTCTCCATCTGGTATTGTGCAAGCAGCCATCTTTGATAATCTGTAATATCCATCACTCTCATCTATGAATTGTGCGCCAAACTCTCTTTTAAACTGCATTTCACTCATGGTGGCTTTTGCTTGTTTAAGCAGATTCTGATCGTATAGCATTGATGGAGCGCAATCGTAACTAAGCTGCATTATTAGCCTATAAGCATCATCTTTAAGACTATCCTCTTCCTCGTCTTCTTTTTCACCCCCTTGCCCTTGAATTAACTCTTCATATTTTTTATAGAGTTTATACATATACTCAAATTTAAATGATGGAGATGAAAGAATAATAAGTTTGTTATTAGGCCATATATATCTATCCTTTTCTCTCATCTCGCCTTTGTCGATTAGACGGGATTCTAAATTGTATAGCTCCTCCCTCTCGATAGGATTCTCTACCACCCCCAAAAATGGTATAATAACTTCATTAAATATTTTTTCAGGTATCGTTAAGAACTCATCCAACACAATCCTATTAAATCGAAATCCACGAAGCCTCTCACCATTAGCTAACGGGAGGGCTATCGCCCTAGCCTTACCTAAAGTCATTGTCCATTGGTCAGTTCCTTTGGTTATTTTAAATCCACATTCTTTGATTAGACTTGCTTCGGGTTTGCTAATTATATCCTCCATCTTTTGGAAGATTTGTTTAGATTGCCTAAATGTCCCCGCAATAACCCCTATGTTTGAATTAGGGTTGAGTAGACACTCCAGTAAGACATAGATTGCGGTAGAGAACGTCTTCGACATACCTCGCGAGAATACGAACATGGAATAGTCAGAAACCATCATCCCCTTAATAGCCATAGCCTGAAAGGGAAATAACTTAACACCTAAAAATAACTCAGAAGTAAATGCTATATTGTTCCGCAAGAACTTATACAGCAAATACTTCGCTTCTTCTTCTTTGATACTTCCATCAATTCCCTTTAGGAACTCGTTGAGTTCCTGAGAGGAATGCTCAAGCCGATATCCTTGTTCTCCCTTTGTCCAAGACATTTACTCGTTCGTCTATAAAATATTGTAAGTCAACATTCCACATAGCTTCACCGTGATAAAGAATAAGTGGAATTAGCTTTTTAGCTCCTGCTCTGTTATGTGCAAAAATGATTTGTATGTTTTTGGGGTAGTCTGTAATTAAGTTCCTTATATTATGCCATAGGTAACCAAGATTAGACTTAAACTTAGAAACCTTATTATCTTCTTCTAATTTGTCTATTGTTGTTTCTGCTACAACGAACATGTAAGAGTTAAACTCTACGCATCTATCCATCTCGCGCCGAAACCTGTCAATGTCCTTACCAAAGGTTTGCCTGAAGTCATCCTGTGACTTTCGGTCAACAAATGTTTTTGTATATAGGTCTCCTCTGGCTGTATAGTCTCCGAAGTCTAATTTGTTTGTTACAGAGTCTTGAAAGATAAGGGGAGCTTTTTCTCGGGTGTCAGTAAAGATAGGTATAGTCTGATAGTCATTCTCCCAGAAATCTTTAGGTAGATTTGAATTAAAGTAATTTTCTACCTCAAGTTCTTCCAAAAAGGCAGAGTAAGATCCCCAGAACTTTTTATAATAAAATATGCTCGCCATCTGCGACAAGTCATAAAAAAGGTTTGGGGGTGATATAGAAATTTCTTTTGATTTAAATTTATCTACGACCCTTTCTTTGATATACGCTTTCACCTCCTCCTCTGGAGCCGAGTCCATCCATAACTTAAAATTATCATAACAATTAAAGTTATCTCGAAAATATTGATCGTAAGATCGAAAAGCTAATTTTTCACCCGTGTAGAGATCTCTTCGGTCATAGTGTTTGACATAGTAATCTCCTATAGTTAGAGAATGAGCTTTCAAGTGAGCATGGAAGCTCCTCTTTTTGTCAAACTCTTTACCACATTCTTTACAGACAAAATTACTCATAAGATCTCTTTTTTAGATATTCCTAGAATGCGAGCTTTGTAGTCATCCATCGACTCAAGTCGGTCAGCTTCTTCTTCGATTAGTTTGTTTTGCATCTCTGCCATCATAATCATCCTATCACGCTCCTCTTTCTCTTGAAATGCCTCCACTAGCGCAGCGATGCTCCCGTTTTGCTCTCCTCTTGCCTTTAAACGCGCCTGACGGCTTCCGTTAAGGTCTTTAGTCAAAGATTCGATTCTTTTCTCACATTGGTTTAGCTCGTCGCTGGTGGCCTTTATAAGCTCAGTAAGGCGCAATGTTATATCTCGCTCATTTTCGGTGTCATTGAGCATATTGTTCAATCTGTCGATTCTTTGCTGAATATGCTTCTGCCGAACATAGTTCGTGCAAACAGTAATATACAAGTTTAGCTCATCATTTGTTAAATCGGGCTTATCCCACACCGTCCGAACAAACTCACTCTCAAATAAGTCTCTATCTGCTATTGTTGAGTATTGATTAATGAAATGAACGAAACGAGGACTCTTCAGGTAGAAGAGAAGCCTTTCACACATTTTCTTTTGTTTTGTTTGTATTGATATTTCGTCAAATGTCTGACCAGCCCAATCGTTAACTTTCTTAATAGCCCTAGATAGTGATTTAGGGGGAGTCCACTTGTCACTAGTGATCATGTCATTGTCATCGACAATCTCTGGCCTGTAACTACGCAGAAACTCCATGACCATCCTATGTTGCTGACTAAGTGGCTGTATCTCTCTATCCCGAAAAGCCAATCTAGTAGCCTCTAAAGCATTCATGCCTCTCTCGATGTTATCACTCATCAAGAATTCTCTTTGTTCAGTTGTTAAATCTATTTCTTCAACTCTTTGTGGTGTGGTAGTATTAAATTCTAAATTATTATTAATTAAAAATGCTCTAACAGCCCTACCCTCCTTAGAACGACCATCCAAACTATCGTCTTCAAACACTATTTGTGTAATATGCCGCAAATCTGGATTTTTAACGAACTCTTCTTGTATTTGAGTCTTTTGTTTCTCTGTTAATGCTAAATTGTTCATAAAATGTCATTGTTCTTTATAATCTTAAGAGCAATTAAATAAAATTTCTTTTTTAAATTTGCCATTTGTTTATATCTTGGCTTTTTTCGCTTCGCTGAGTCAGCTTTGAACCCAAATTTCTTCGCAACATCATTTTCTTCAATGTTCTCGACGTAAAGCATGTAGTAAATCTTTTTATGCTTCTCACTTAACTGATCCATTACAAGTTTATGCAATTTTTGAGCAGAACCATCATAATCAACAAAATCTTTTATTGTCGCGGTTCCTGTCGCAACACCTTCCTCCAAAGCTAATGGAAGCTTTATATTATACGCTCTTTCCTTTTTCTTTTTCCATTTAGCAAAATCAGGGCAAGATTCATCTTGCTCTTGGCTTTTTGTAAATTCACAAGAGTTTGCCCCCATATTATGAGGACAGCGCAAACACGGCTTGGCAAAACTTGAATAATTATTCCGAATCAGGTTTTTAATCTGATTTGATATAATCATCGAAGCCCAAGGCTTGAATGGACGAGACTGATCCCAAAGATGCCACTTATTATGTATATGTATTCGGATTATTTGACAAACGTCATCATAATCCATCCACGCCAAAGCACTTAGTTGCCATTTTGGTCTATATTTCTTAAGAAGCTCTTCTAGATAATCTCGTTGACTATCAAAATCATTATTCATCTACATCTCTCATCCGAGATGAGGAACAATCTTTAATAGTTTGATCTAAAAGTTCTTTTCCATCAGGATCTTTTGAAGCTGGCCTAGAAAAACCATCTCTTTCCATTCCTGCTTCAGCAGCGGTAACAGAACCCCAAATTTGTTCAACCGTAGTCTTTTGATTAGAAGACTCTACAACAATGTCTCTTTTTAATTTATCTAAATCTACATCCAACTCAGGTTGCTCGTCCACATCTTGTTCTGTAGAAGCTTTCGACAAGCCATCGAGACTTTGACCACATTCTGGGCAAAACTTCGGCTTCTTGACCTCATACAAGATCTTATGTCCACACGATACACAAAAAAGTTTATTCATGGCTAATTTTATTAATTTAATTGGTTTTTTTCAATTTTATCTACTAAATAGCTAATAATCTTATCTCTCATGACATCATCCTTTGTAAAATGTAGATGATGTATCCCATGACTTCTACTTTCTTCATCATCGAAGACCTTGCAAAATTTTTCAAACCCAGTGGACCTAATATCACTCTGCATTGTGTCTCCACATATAAATAATGTAGAGTTTGCACTAATTCTGGTAATTACAGTTGTAAGTTCTTTTATTGTCATGTTTTGGGCTTCATCAACGATAACGACCTTGTTTCTCCATGTGGCCCCACGAATAAAGTTAATCGGGGCCGCATCTACCGCATTCCGTTGTTGTATTTGTTGTTTTTCATGTGGACTCAAAAGTTCATCCAGCTTATCTTCTAAAGGACCAATATAGGGATTAAATTTATCATCCATACTTCCTTTCAGAAAACCCAACCCCTTCTCCGCACTCTCAGCTAAACTCCTAAGATAGAGAATCTTAAGCAGATTGTCCTGATTATGTTTGTATATGGCCGTATACACTGAAATAAATGTCTTTGCCGTCCCTGCTGGCCCACTAATAAATACTACCCTCGTCTCGGGGTTCCTCATGATCTTATGAAATTGACTTTGTTTCTCTGTAAGTTCTATATGCCCCAACAAAAAAGAGTTTTTATATTTATATGACATGTATGTTCTTTTTTACACGAATAACTGAATGGATGGTTACTTGTTTATAGAATTCACCACCCCCCCGCGCTGTGAGCGTCAAGTCATTTCTCAAAAATTCTCAGAAAACCCACCCCTATCTACCCCACCAAAAAAAAACAAAATAAAACCTTGCGTTTATCTGTGCCTGTGCTATACTACTCGCATGACAGCAATTGAAAAACAAATCGGAAACGGCGCGGAGATCGTGTCACAAGGTGAATGGTTTATAGTAACTGATACAGACCTAGAGAATGGTTTTGTGTGGGCTATGGATCAAGACGGAGGAGAAAAAGAAATCTCTCTCGACGCAATAGACGATATCCGACTAGAGGACATTGTAACCCGCGACTGGTCGCCAATGCTCAACAAGTTGAGTCTCTAAAAAAAGATTAAAAAAAGATTAAAAAGTGCTTGCACAGAATCAGAATCTAAGCTATACTACACCCATGACAGAAACAACTACAACTCCCAAGACTGACCAAGATAAATTCTTTCAAGAGCGCAATGCGGCAACCGCTATGCGTGATGACCTTTGCTTCCTCGTAGGATGGACTAAAGCTGACAATCCAGAGATCGCTAAAAGACTTGAAGATATTCTAGAAAACCACGACAAGAACAGAGTCGGCTGGTAATTCACCCACACCCAAACCCAAACACTAACAAAAACAAAATTATGAACCATCGTTTAAACTACCTCAAATACTTCGTCTCTATCGTAGCAATCACTCACCTTGCCGTGCTTACCGTCTTCGGCTTGTTAGCTTACTTCGTTGGCTTGCCTCAAGCCATTGATAACATCGGAGGATGGTATGAGACCAAAGCAAACGGAGAGGTATACTATCATGCCTATAACTTCCTGCACTTCATGGCTCTCACTTACCTTCCTGCTATGGTGCTAGCTCCTTGCATCACTGCAATCGACTGGATCAATGACGCACCCGCAAGACGTAAGCTCAAGCGCACACCCAACACAATCACGGGAAAGGAATTAGTTGATATAAAACTCTAAAATAATCCTTGCAATAATCTCAAACTACACTATACTACCATCATGACCGTTAAGAAACCAGCATTCATCTACTCCGTAATCGTTGAAACTCTCAAGGCTTGCCGCACTCCACAGTCAGAATATTCTCTTGAGGACAAGGTTGACACCTACACCGCCGCCGTCATCATCGATATGTGCAAGGACGCAGTAGCTGATAATAGTGACATTAAACACTTTCGCGGAACGTGTGAATGGATACTCGAAACCATTCTCCGCTTGCGTAAGGACACTTACTCAGACATTCACCCGATGTGCCGTCACAGGCTCGTCAAGGAAGAACTGATGGTGAAGAGCGATAGCCTGACCGTTAATAACATGAATGAAAAACTCTCGGTAGGGTAACCTACCACTGTCATGGAGCCTCGTCACCCCAACGGGTGGCGAGGTTTTTTCTTGTAAAAAAACAAATAAAAAGCTTGACAGCGTAACTCACTGATACTCAACGAGTTACGAGCGGCGGCCCGTCCCCGCCTCGTAACTCCTTGATAACCAACGACTTACAAGGGTGTCAAGTAAAAGACAATAAAAAAAAATAAAAATAATGGTAAAAAAAGCTTTTCTTTTAGTCTATAGTATGCTATACTTCTCCCATGACAGAAACAAAAGAAGCTAGGGAGCAGAGAATCCATGATTGGGCCACTGGCTCTATGCAGTTAGAGTTTGACGGCGAGAACTACTTTAAGCTTAACCCGTGGAGAGAAATCAGGGTTGATGGCAAGAAAGTCCCAAATCCAGACTATGGCAAGAAAATAATTATCTCCCGTGATAAGATAGATGCTGACATGGAGTTTGCTTTCAAAAGCTTTGCTCAGTATGGATGTGACTAAAAAAAATAAAATAATAGCAGAAAAAGCTTGTTTTAAATTCATTTTTAATCTAAACTACCGACATGGAAACAAAAACACCCCGCAGTTACCACGAAAGAGTCCAAGCAGCCCGCAAATCAATGTGGATGAGAGAGAATGAGCGTCTTGCTAATCCTCCCAAGGTAATAGACTGGACAGCAACTCTTGAGGCTGGCAAAGTAGTCTATAAAAAAACAAAATAAAACCTTGCTTCTCCCCCCAAAATCATTTATACTTCCCCCAGTAAAAAAGCTCTATAGTCTAACAAGTAAGACATTCTCCAAGGCCGCTCGGTATACCGAAGCCACCGCAACCCAAATGGTTCGGGGAGAAAGATAAAGGTGCAAGTCCTTTTAGAGCCGCCAATTTCCCAAAAAAAATAAAAAAAAAGTGCGTTTAGGGGTTGACCCCATCGCATTTTCTGATATACTTCCCACATGACAGCGACAGAAGAAGCACTAGCAGCAATGAAGAAGACCGAAGAAGCATGGAGTGAATTGGCCAAAAGAACCGTTGCGGTTTCTGGTCAATTCCAGAAAGAATGCCAAGAGTTCCAGAAAGAACAGCGGGAATGGTTCCTTGGAAATGTGCCTAATCAGCCGAAGCAAGACCCTAGGTTTCTCCCTTAAAAAAACAAAATAAAAGTTTGCGTTTATCACGAATCTAGCCTATACTTACAGAGTAATGAAAATCAGAAAAGAGAGCGAAACCCCATTTTACGTCATCATCACCAAATCCAAGGCGGGCAAAGAGTTTGCTTGGGGTGGAAGCAACAACCTCAAAAAGACTGAGCGCATCTTGCTCAATCCTCTCGCTTTTCCCGAGGGAAAATACAAGCGTGTTGAGAAGTTCGCCAACCGTGCAGCAGCGTATGACTCGCAGTGGAAGGAAGGTCTGGAGATCGCTTGCGGTCGCCTCAACTGGAGGCCACTAGTAAACGGTTAAAAAACCTTTTTTTCTCTTGCGCTAACTCCAATAATAAAGTAAATTCTAATCATGACAGAACAACAACAAATCGAACACCTCAAAGATCAAATCTTCAAACTTCAAATGGTGATGAAGGGAGTTTCGGGGATCGCAGCAGCAAGGTCTTCATTCAAAGAGACTTCTGCCTTTAACAAGCAGACCTTCAAAAGAATCGAGAGCCAACTTGATGAAGCAGTCAAGGAAGTTAAGTTAGGGTAGCAAGGGTTTCGACGGGACGCAGGTCGCGGATGGGGGTTCGACTCCCCCGCTATCCACCAAAAAAAGTAAAAAAAAATTTGACACAGTAGCGTGTCGCTGTCATAGCAAAAAGTCTCGTAACTCCTTGACGTTCAGGGAGTTACGAGCGGCGGCCCCTCCGTGCCTCGTAACTCATTGATTCTCAATGACTTACGACAACTTACAGAATATGCAGTGTAATAGCCTGTCAATCAAAATATTTGGCTATTTGATATTTGTTGTTCTAACCTGTAACCTAAGACAAAAAAAGATAAAAAAACATTTGCACTCCTGCTATCTTCTGGTAGATTCCTTGCA
>CAACVD010000908.1_pt1 | contig 14256 bp, 11 predicted proteins | sample 2381771 | NCBI WGS metagenome assembly CAACVD01 (sample SAMEA5211965, study PRJEB30684) | marine metagenome | biome: Marine; feature: Epipelagic; material: Water | collected 2015-10-15 | depth 15 m | reverse complement strand
GGAGGTGCTATTGTACTTTCTACACCTAATGGAACTGGTAATTGGTTCCATAAAATGTGGACTAAAGCCGAAGCTAAGGAAAATGAATTTTTACCTATAAGGTTACCTTGGATGGTCCATCCCGAAAGAGATCAAGTGTGGAGAGATAGACAAGATGATTTACTAGGCGATCCTCGTATTGCAGCCCAAGAGTGTGATTGTGACTTTAACACCTCAGGGGATATAGTATTCTACAATGAGTGGATTGAATTTATAAAAGAAACTACTATTCAAGACCCCGTTGAAAGAAGAGGTGTCGACCAAAATTTATGGATATGGGAATCCGCAGATTATGCCCGGGAATACTTAATAACTGCTGACGTTGCCAGGGGTGACGGAAAAGATTTTTCTGCGGCTCATGTCATAGACATTGAAACAAATACCCAAGTAGCAGAGTTTAAGGGTCAATTACCTCCCAAGGAATTTGGTTATTTTTTAGTTGGACTAGCAGCAGAATATAATAATGCAATGTTGTGTCCTGAAAATGCTAATATTGGGTGGGCAACATTAGATGCAATACGAGAAAGAGGATATAGAAACTTATACCATTCCCCTAAATCGGATAAACTAACAGCAGAATCATATCTTCAATCTTATGAGGGTAACTCTGAAATGGTTCCCGGATTTACAATGTCTATGAGAACCAGACCTTTAATCATTAACAAATTTAGAGAGTTTGTAGGTGACAGAAGTGTAACTATTCGTTCTAAAAGACTTTTAGAGGAAATGAGAGTATTTATATGGAAAAACGGTAGACCAGAAGCACAGGTAGGTTATAATGATGATTTAATTATGGCTTTTGGAATCTCAATGTTTTTAAGAGATACATCATTAAAATTTCAACAGGAATCCTTAGATAGAGCAAAAGCAGCTCTTGGGAATGTTAGTAAAAATGACCACCATACCCCAGGTGTAGTAAGTGGACGAACTCAAAATCCCTACTCAATGGAGGTTAATGGAAAAAAAGAAAATATAACTTGGCTTATTTAAATACAAACTATGGCGGATAAAGGACTTTTTTCAAGACTACAAAGATTATTTTCTTCTGATGTTGTTATTAGAAATGTAGGAAATAATAAACTTAGAACCTTTGATACACAACATATTCAAGTATCGGGAGATATTCAAACTAATTCTCTTATAGATAGGTATAATAAAATTTATACTAATAACATTACATCATTATATGGGCGTCAGGTTTCATATAATTACAAGGTTTTAAGACCACAATTGTATTCTGAATACGATGCTATGGATACGGATGCTATCATTGCTTCTGCTTTAGATATTATTGCTGATGAATCTACTTTAAAAAATGATTTAGGTGAGGTTCTCCATATCAAATCCCCTGATGAGGATATTCAAAAAATATTATATAATTTATTTTACGATGTTTTAAATATTGAATTTAACCTTTGGCCTTGGATTCGCAACATGTGTAAGTATGGGGATTTCTTTTTAAAGTTAGAAATTGCTGAAGGCTTTGGAGTATATAATGTTATACCATATTCGGCTTTTAATATTGAGAGATTAGATCACACAGACATAGAAAACCCTTCAAAAGTTATCTTTAAGTTTGATCCCGAGGGAGTAGTCTCTAGTGATTATGGTTATTATAGTGTTCCTGATCAACAGCAATATAAAAATGATGGGTCTATTTATTTTGAGAATTATGAAATGGCTCACTTTAGATTATTGACTGATGTTAATTTTTTACCTTATGGTAGAAGTTACATTGAACCTGCTCGTAAATTGTTTAAACAATACACATTAATGGAGGATGCAATGTTAGTACACCGCATTGTAAGAGCTCCTGAAAAACGTATTTTTTATTTAAATATAGGTTCTATTCCTCCTAATGAGGTAGAAGCATTTATGGAAAAAACAATTTCTAAACTAAAAAGAACCCCATATGTTGACCCCAATACAGGTGACTATAATTTAAAATATAACCTTCAAAATTCATTAGAAGACTTTTATATTCCTGTTAGAGGAAATGATTCATCCACTAAAATAGAAACAACCCCCGGTTTACAATATGATGGGATTCAAGATGTAAATTATTTAAGAGATAAATTATTTGCTGCTTTAAAAGTACCTAAAGCTTTTATGGGGTATGATGAAAATCTTGAAGGTAAAGCTACACTAGCAGCTCAGGATATTAGATTTGCCCGAACAATTGAAAGAATTCAAAGGATTATGACTTCTGAATTATATAAAATTGCTATGGTTCATTTATACTCTCAAGGTTATACTGGGGAGCAATTAGCTAACTTCGAAATATCATTAACTAACCCTTCTATAATATATGATCAGGAAAGAATTGCATTACTAAAGGAAAAAACTGATTTAGCTAATGAATTAATAAATAATAATTTATTACCTACGGATTGGGTATATGAAAATATTTTCCACTTATCAGAAGACCAGTACGACGAATATAGAGAATTAATACTTCAAGATAATAAACGAAAATTTAGACAAAACCAGGTAGAAAATGAAGGTAATGACCCAATGGATTCAGGAAAGTCTTATGGCACACCACATGACCTAGCTTCATTATATGGTAAAGGAAGAACATATTCTGACCCTAATAATCTACCAGATGGGTATAATGAAAAAACACCATTAGGTAGACCTCAAGAAAAAGTTTCTAATCGTAACACCCAAGATGATAATTTTGGTAAAGATAGATTAGGAGTAGAAAGAATGAAAGATACCGACAAAAATGAGGGAGATAGTATAAATCCTCAATTTAAAGGTGGGTCTGCTTTATCCCTAGAAGGAAAATCCCATTACAATAAACATAGCGACATGTTTAAGGATATACCATCTTCTAATAAAAAACGTATGATTTTTGAAGATGATAAATCCGGTGAATCACTGTTAGATGAATCTAATATTAGGGACTAATATTTATAATATATTTATAAAAAAATATACTCAATGAAAATCAAACATTCTAAGTACAAAAACACAGGACTTTTGTTTGAATTACTAGTAAGGAGAATTACATCCGACACTCTTTCGGGTAAACCCTCTCCGGCATCCGTGATTTTAAAAAAGTACTTTGTTAATACCGAATTGGGGAAAGAGTATAAGTTATACGAATCTTTCTTTTCAAAAAAGGGAGTGAATGAAGTTAAGGCATCTACTACTATTTCTATAATCTTAGAATCTTCTAAAAAACTTAATAAACAAAAACTCCGTAAGGAGAAATATAGTCTTATCAAGGAACTAAAACAACACTATAACATTGAGGATATTTTTAAAACTAAAATATCTGAATATAAAGAAATAGCTTCATTATACAAATTAATAGAATGTTATAATTCAGATCTAATTAATAATCCTAATGAGTTAATTGATATTAAAATTAATTTAATGGAATATTTGACAGAATCATCAGTTGATAAGGATAAAGTAGCTGATACTGTTTTAGAAGAATTTGGGGGGTACGATAAAGATTTAAGAATATTAACTTATAAGATTTTACTTGAAAAGTTTAATAGTAAATACTCGGAATTGAACCAAAACCAAAAACGAATATTAAGAGAATATATTAATTCAATTGATTCAACTTCTTATTTAAAAGAATTTTACAATAAAGAAATTACCCAATTAAAAACCCAACTAACTAAAAGATCTGAAAAAATAAATGATAAAGTTTTAAAAATTAAATTAGATGAAGTTAAAAAATTTCTTACTCTTTTAGGGAAAAAGGATAAAGTTACAAGTGAAAGTTTAGTTGATCTTTTACAATTTTATTCACTTACTGAAAAATTAAACTAATGCCCGCAGTTAAAGCATCAGAAATAGATCCTAAATTTATTAAAAAAATAGAGGATCAATATGGTGAAGTAGACATGGTTAATGATTATTTTGACCTAGAGGATAGCACCTACTATAAAACTGTAGATATAAACAAAGAAACAGGAGGGATAAAACATAAATTAATTCAACTACCCTCTTTTAGCGAATCTTTAAAAAAATTATCTATAGCCCTAAAGTCTATGAGAAAACTTGCATCTACTAAAGCAGGTAAAGACGATCCAAAAATAGCAGAATTATTAGGTAAAGTTAGAGATACTTTTAATTTATATAGAACACATTTAAGAAAAAATTACCCTGATTTATACAGTGGTATTAAAAATCAATTAGAAGAAGCTTCTGTAAGTGGGGGAGGGGTAGCAGGAGCTACATTTACTCCTGGTGTAGGAGCTCAGTATGCAACCCCATTTGCTTTTAACCCAAAGAAAAAAGCTAAGGGTACTGCTCGAAATTACTATTATAAACTAGGATACAAACCAGTTCCCAAAAAAATTAAAGGTTCGGGATTAGAAGTAAAACAACTCTTTCAAGAAGAAGATATAAGTCCTAACCAAAGCTTTCAAAAAAAAAGAATAAATGATTTTAATGTTATTACTACACAATTAAATGATATTTATAAATTGACATCAAACGCTAAAAACGAAACTATAGAATATTATAAAACTAATCCAGAATCTTACATTGTAGTTAAACCTACAGATTTAATTCAGGATTATTTAAAAGATATAAAAAAACTACTAACTGTAAAAAAATGAAACCTAAAACACTCCAACATCAGTATAATTTGATAAAAGAAGGAAAGGGCCATAAAGGTGTTTTTTTGAATGAAGCAAAAAGATTATTTCCCCAACATATTCCTAACCATTTTGGGTTTAAAGATTCTATAAATATTTTGAAACAAAAATCAATAATTTCCGAAAATATTTGGGGAATTGCTACTAGTAAAAAAGAACAGCCTGAATGGTTTAAAATTTTTAATGATAGTATGGGTACTATTGCTGAGGAAGCAAAATCCGAAGAAAAAAATCCAACTAAAGAAGTAGTAGATCAAGAAACGGCTGGTTACGATTATAAGGACAAAAAAGAAATTGATAACCAAAATAGTGCAGAATTTTTAACTGGTTTTTATGCTGAAATGCAAAACCCAAAAAATAAAGATAAATCTTTAGAAGAGTTAAAAGATGTAGTAAGAAAAAACCTAGCTAAGGATGAACTTTACTATGTAAAAAATGGTCAATTTGGTTTAGAAGGAGTTGGATACACTGATGAAGCACCTGGATTAGGCAAACCAGAAGAACCAAAGGGTAAATATAAATCCTCGGGATATGGTGATTTAAAAGAATCCATTAGAAGAATTATTAAAGAAGAATTAAAGAAAAAAGATTTTCCATCTGAAGCTTTACTTTCAAAGATGAAAGATTCTTTAGAAGATATTATAGATATGGTAGGTAATGCTGAAGAAGCAGTTGCCTTAGTAATCGATATGGAACCTATGTATGGTAAATATGAAACTCAATTACGTCAACTTGCAGATCCTATGTTTTAATGAAAAATTTACTTGTAGAAACTACAAACTTTAACCCTGTTAGTTCACTTACAGAGTCTAAAATCTCAAAAAGAGGAAATCCTATAGTGGGGGGTGTTATGGCTACTGCAGAAGTAAAAAATGGTAACGGGAGATATTACTCTAAAGGTTTATGGGATAGAGAAGTAGATAAATATCAAACATTAATCAACGAAACAAGAGCTATTGGGGAATTAGACCACCCAGATTCCCAAGTAATTAATTTAAAAAATGCCTCCCATAATGTAACTAAACTATATTGGGATGGAGACAATCTAATGGGTTTCATAGAAATCTTACCTACCCCATCAGGTAATATTCTAAAAGCACTTATTGAAAGTGGTATTACTGTTGGGGTATCATCAAGAGGAATGGGTTCACTGGAACAAAGAGGTGACTTATTAGAAGTACAAGATGATTTTGAGTTATTATGTTGGGACTTCGTATCAACCCCCTCTAACCCGGGTTCATTTATGCATACTATAAAAGAGGGTAAAGAAACACCTCTCAATGACTATAAAGAAGCTCATAACATAGTTAGAGAAATCCTTTGTAGTAAGGGTCAGTGCCCTATTCTTTAAATACCTTTACATATGTATTAATGAATATACCATCTCTTATATGGTATCGAATTAATATATTTTTTATTACGTTTCCAAATAAACGTATTTCACTAAGTTTAATTTAGTAAAATGGATAGAAATCTCTTAAAAGAGGCTATCGCCGATGCTAAAGCTATTAGAGAATCTGCAATTGCTAACGCAAAAGCTGCTCTAGAGGAGGCATTTACTCCACATCTGAAAGATATGTTGGCTCAAAGAATCAACGAAATGGAAGAAGAAGTAGATGAAGGCAAAGACGAAAAGTCTAAAGAAATGGAAGAAGGTTATTATGAAGAAGATATGACTGAAACTAAGGAAAAAGACATGAAAGAAATGATGCATGATAAAGACATGGCCGAAGCGAAAGACGAGGACATGAAAGAAGCCATGCATGATAAAGACATGTCTGAAGCCAAAGAAGAAGACATGAAAGAAGGCTATGGTAAAAAACCAATGTCTGAAGAAGACAAGATGGATGAAGCTAAAGAAGAAGTAGAAGAAGAAGTTGATTTAGAAGAACTTCTTTCTGAAATGGATGCTGAAATGAAAGAGGAGGAAGAAATGAAGGAGGAGAAAAAAGAAGTAATGGAAGCTGAAGAAGAAGAAACTGAATCTGAAGAAGAATCTATTGAAATCGAAGATATGACCGAGGACGAACTTGCTAAGTTTGTAGAAGAAGTCATTAAAGACATGGTTGAAGCTGGTGAGCTTGAAGCAGGCGAAAAAATGGATATGGACCCTGAAATGGATATGGAAGTTGAAGACGAAGAAGAAACTATGGAAGTTGAAGAAGCTAAAGAAGAAATGAAAGAAGCTGATGAAATGGAAGAAGGGTCTTACAAGTATGAAATGGAAGAAGCCATGAAGGAAAAAGATTCTGAGCTTAAAGAAGCTTACGAAACCGTTGAAACTCTTAGAAAAGAAATTAACGAAGTTAATTTACTAAATTCTAAGCTGTTGTATACAAATAAGATTTTCCGTAATAGAAATCTTAATGAATCACAAAAGATAAAAGTTTTAAATTCTTTTGATAAAGCTTCAAATGTAAAAGAAGTTAAACTAGTATTTGAATCTCTTTCCACTACCTTAGAAAGTAAAAAGAAAGAAATTAAAGAATCACTAGGATTTGCTTCTAAACCTACAGGAAAAGCTCCTATTATAGAATCTAAAGAAGTGATTCATGAAGACGCAATGGTCGCAAGATTTAAAAAACTTGCAGGCCTTTAATTTTTTAATTTTTTAATTTTTGACAATGTCTCAATTAAATTCATTACTCGAAAGTGCTAATCAGTACAAATCACTGCAAAGTGATGCCGCTAGATTATCACAAAAATGGTCCAAAACTGGACTTCTTGAAGGCCTCAATGGTGAAGCCGACAAGAGTAATATGTCAATGATTCTTGAAAATCAAGCTAAGCAATTAGTTCAGGAATCTTCACTATCAGGTGGTGGTGTTGCTGGTGGTTCATTTACTGCCGGTACAGGTGAACAATGGGCTGGTGTAGCTCTTCCATTGGTAAGAAAAGTATTTGGTCAAATTGCTGCTAAGGAATTTGTCTCAGTACAACCAATGAATCTACCTTCAGGTCTTGTATTTTATTTAGATTTCCAATATGGTACTACTAAAGGTGCTGGAGGAAGCGCTAAATTTGTTGCTGGTCAATCCCTTTATGGTAACGAAGGTGGTAATGCTCCTTTTGGTAACACTAATACAGGTGGTCTTTATGGAGCAGGTAGATTTGGATATTCTATTAATTCTACTTCATCCACAAAAGCAGCTCTTACAGTAGCTACAGCTTCTTGGAGTGACCTTAATTTTGATTCTACATTCTCTGCTTCTGCTACCCAGGATCAGTGGAAAACAGTTAGTTTCCCAACTGCTTCATTAGTAGATCTTGATGTAGAAGCTATTCGTTCATTTGGTTTATATTCTGGTTCTACTAGAACTGAGCCTATTAACACACCAGCATTTACTAGAGTTGCAGGAGCTAATCTACTTTTTGTATGTTCAGCTTCATTAATTTCTCCCGGTACTTTAGCTGCTTCAGTAGCTACAATTACAGGTTTAGTATCTTATTCTCTACAACCTAGAGATAATGCACGTGGTGATTTTGAAGATAAGAATACTACTCTAAATGCTCAAAATAACCCAATTTCAATTCCTGAAATTAATGTTCAAATGCAATCTTCGGCAATTGTTGCCAAAACACGTAAGCTTAAAGCTGTATGGACTCCTGAGTTCGCACAAGACTTGAATGCTTATCATGCTTTGGATGCTGAAGCTGAATTAACTTCTGTCATGAGCGAGTATATCTCATTGGAGATTGACCTCGAAATTCTTGATATGTTGATTGAATCAGCAGCTGCTGGTACAGAAGTTTGGAGTGCCGTTAACAACCAATCTATTGTAGATAATGGTGGTGATGGTGTAGTTACTGATCTTGGATTTTATAATACTCAAGGCCAGTGGTTCCAAACACTAGGTACTAAATTACAGAAAGTAAGTAACCTTATTCATCAGAAAACGTTGAGAGGGGGTGCTAATTTCTTAGTTTGTTCTCCAACAGTAGCTACTATCTTGGAATCAATCCCAGGATTTGCTTCAACTAGCGATGGTGATGCGGCCAAAATGACTTATGCCTTTGGTGTACAGAAAGCAGGTCAGTTGAACTCACGTTATACTGTTTATAAAAATCCTTACATGACTGAAAATACAATCTTGTTAGGGTTTAGAGGATCTCAGTTCTTGGAAGCTGGTGCAGTATTTGCTCCATACATTCCATTGATCATGACACCTCTTGTATATGATCCAGATACCTTCACTCCACGTAAAGGTCTCTTGACTCGCTACGCTAAAAAAGTAGTTAGACCAGAATTCTATGGTTTAGTCCATTGTGCTGGTTTGAATACTCTTTAATAGTAGTATTTTAAATTAAGAGGGGGGTGCCAATAGGCACCCCTTTTTTATGCTTATGTTCTAGTATTTATAAATGTAATTATGTTATTAATTTAATAATTTTCCTATGGCTGATAACCAATTAACTGTAAAGAGAAAACCAAAAAACCCAATAAAATTTAAAATTCAATTAAATGAAGAACAAAAAATTGCTAAACAGATAGTACTAGATAATACCTTAACAATGTTAGCGGGTTCGGCAGGATCAGGTAAAACCTTTTTAGCCTGTCAAATCGCACTAGATGGTTTATTTTCAAGAAGATATGAAAAAGTTATTATAACAAGACCCACTGTATCTAAGGAAGATATAGGATTTCTACCCGGAAATTTAAGAGAAAAAATGGATCCCTGGCTCCAACCCATCTATGAAAATATGTATTCATTATATGATAAAGATAAGGTTGCTAAATGTCTTGCAGATGATCAAATAAAAATAGTACCATTAAGTTTTATGCGTGGGAATACGTTTTTAAATAGCATGGTAATAGTAGATGAAGCACAAAATGTCACTCATAATCAAATGGAAATGATTGTGACTAGAATAGGGCTAAATTCTAAGATGATAGTTTGTGGTGATAAAAAACAAGTAGATTTAAAAAGAAAAACAGATTCTGGTTTTAATTTTTTATATAAAGCAGCGGACCATATAAAGAGTTTAGCCTCTGTAACTTTAACAACTAATCATAGAAGCCCAATAGTTGAAGAACTAATTGATTTTTATACTAGTTCACATAAACAGGGACTCATAAAACTCTAATATTTATAAAAAAACAACATGGCAAACATACCTATTTGGCCCGGATCTTCTTCATTTTCCCCAGGAGACACTCCTTTTGGATTTTATGATGCTGATTCGTCATTTCAAACCGAAGCTGATAAATTTGCTAAATTTTCAGCCCAAAGGTTAGGTTATCCTATTGTTGATATAGAATTACAAGATATACAGTTTTATACTGCTTTAGAAGAAGCAGTTACCACCTATGGTAATGAACTATATGCTTATCAAATTAGACAAGATTATCTTAATTTAGAGGGGGGTCCTACGGGTTCTAATTTAAATAATACTTTAGTCACCCCTAATATGAATTCAGTAGTCAGGATGTCTGAGCAGTATGGGACTGAAGCTGGAGTAGGGGGGAATATTACATGGAAAACGGGATCTATAAATTTAATACCTAATCAACAATCTTATGACTTAAATGCATGGGCTAATGTTTCTGCATCTTTAGACCCAGGAGATTCCATTGAAATTATGAGAATATTTTATTATTCTCCCCCAGCTGTTGTAAGATTTTTTGATCCCTATGTCCAAACAGGAATGGGTTTTAATAACATGAGCGATAGTTTTGGTTTTGGAGGTTTTTCTCCTGCTATTAACTTTTTGCTAATGCCTGTTAACCTTACTTTACAAAAGTTACAGGCTATAGAATTTAATGACCAAATTAGAAAATCTAATTACTCATTCGAAATTCAAAACAATCAGCTAAGAGTATTCCCTATTCCTACTAATCCTGGTGGAAAAATGTTTTTCCAATATATAAAAAGTAGTGATAGATATACTAATAATTTAATAGTTGGAGGCTCAGGTGCTGGTGGAAATGCCACAGGTAACCCAGGTGGGAGTGGTATTACTAACATAAGTAACGTACCCTATACTAACCCCACATATTCCCAAATAAATTCCGTAGGTAGAAGTTGGATTTATGAATATGCTTTAGCACTTTCTAAAGAAATGTTAGGATATGTGAGGGGAAAATATGGTACCCTACCCATCCCAAATGCTGATGTAACTATGAATCAAAGTGATTTAATAGCGGCAGCTACTTCTGAAAAAACCGCTTTAGTAGAAAAATTAAGGGGGTATTTAGATGAAACTTCAAGAGATAAGCTATTAGAAAGACGAGCTCAGGAAGCCGAATACAAGCAAAAAGAGTTATCTCAAGTACCTTACGTAATTTACATTGGATAATGGCATTATTTGGAGGATCAAGAGACGTAGATTTAATTAGGAAAATTAATAGAGAATTCCTAGGGGATATTATTAACCAACAATGCTCTCTTTATTTACATAGAAGTAAAGAAACTAAAACTAACATTTATGGAGAAGCTGCAGAGGGTTATAATTTTGAAGGTCCCTATTTATTTAATGTGTTAATAACAAGAGATGCTCAATCCTTTGTTGAAGATAATATGTTAATTGATGTTAGTCAACAAGTTGAATTTCATTTTTTCAGAGCTGATTTAGTTGAGGCTAATGTGGTTCCAACCGTAGGTGATTACATTTTATATGAAGAAAATTATCATATTATAAATGACATAATAGCAAATCAGAGATTTACAGGAAAAAATCCTGATTTTCCTAACAACGTAAACCCACTCAACCCTGGGTTAGAAAACTTTGGTACTAATGTATCTATAACCTGTATTACTAATGTAACCCCGGGGGATAGGGTTGGAATAACTAGAGAAAGATATCAACAATAATGGCTCAAGAACTTAACAAACCTATACCACCTCGCCAGCAAGAGATTTCTAAAAAAATGCAGGAACCCTATAAAGATGGGGAGGGAAGATTTAATCAGGGTAATCCCAACGATGCCCGAACTTCTAACAGTGATAGAGGGAATCAAATATCTTTTAAAGGGGATAATACAAAACTATTTTCATTAGGAATTAAAGATATTGATGAAGCTATCTTTTATTATGTAAAAAATATAATTAAACCTACAGTTATCCAAAATGGAGTAAATGTAGATGTTCCAGTATTATATGGGGATGCTGAAAAGTGGGTCCAAATTCAAAAAAAGGGGTTTTTAAGAGACAAAAAGGGAGACATATTATGTCCTTTTATTTTAATAAAAAGAAATGATATAGCTAAAGAAAGGTCTCTTACCAATAAAATTGATGCTAATAACCCAAACAACTATTCAATATATCAAAAAGCATACAATGGTAATAATGTATACAGTCAATTTACAGCTTTAAACCAATCTCTTCCTAAAAAACAATTTTATGTGGTTGTAATGCCCGATTTTGTTACTATTAATTATAGTATGGTAATTAGTACTTATTTTATAGAACAAAATAATAAGATTGTAGAAGCAATGAATTATGCTTCGGATTCATATTGGGGTGATCCCGAAAAATTTAAATTTAGAGCAAGAATAGATTCTTTTACTACAGCTACAGAAATAAAAAATGGAGCTGAACGTATAGCAACAACTAATTTTAATTTAAAGTTATATGGGTACATAGTTCCTGATACTTACATAAAAGATATTAATAGTATTAATAAATTTGTAGACAGAAAAGCTATTATTAATTTCAATGCAGAAAATGTTATTCAGGAATTTAATAATTTACCTGATGTAAATACAAATCTATAATATATTTATAAATAAAATTTAAATGGCCAAACAATTAACAACAGCAAGTATAGCTACTGGACAAACTATTAATGCGGGTCATGTAACTCAGTCTTCTGTAGCATTTACTGGGGGTGAAGCCTATGATATTACTATATCAGGATCTCTTGGAATAACAGGTTCTACAAGTATAACAGGCACATTATCATTACCAGGTTTTCCTGATGTTGCCGCTTCCCTTACTGCCGCTGATGATGGTTTTCCCTTTTCGGGATCTGCTTTGATAACCGGATCTTTAATAGTAACTGGATCTACTAATATCCTAGCTTCAAAAGGATCAAATTTAACTTTAGAAGTAAATGACTCTGCTTCATTTCAATTTTTAACTGGAGCTCCTAATACAGGTTCATTTATAATCCAAACATCTCCTGATAAGGGATTAGGATTTCTCCAATCATATTTTGGTCAAGGAATAGCCATAGCTGCAGGTCAGCCTATACCTAACCAAGCATTTGGAATAACATATACAACAGGTTCAGCAGCAGCTAATGGTGAACTTACAATGGTAATTGGTAAGAGAGATTTATCAAATCTACCAGGTAATAGTGCGGTAAATGATCAAAATAATTTTTATGTATCATTTGAACCCGGAGGGACATTTACAAATGCCCAAGGTGAATTAGAATTCTTTGTAGGAGAACATGGTAATGTAGGTTCTGGTGTGTTATCTGTATTTAGAAGCGGACCAAATGCAACTTCTCAAACATCATCTTTTGCAGGTTATTTTTCTTCATCTGCATTTCCAAATCAGCAACTGCATACAAGACCATTTGCAGTCAGTACTATATTACCGGTGAAAAATAGTAATCCTGCATTTGTAATTAATAAGGATATTACTAAATTAACTTCATCTAGTTTTAGTGTAGATTATGGTGGTAATGTAACAGCATCCGGAGCTATAAGTGCAAGTGGAGATGTATTAGGAACAAATATTGTATTTACTGGCAATGTAAGTGGTAGTGGAACTAATTCTTCATACTTTGGAGATGAATTTAATGCCCATGGTGGAGATCCGAATTCCGGATTTACTATATTATCCTTAGGATCGAAACCAAGTATACATGCCTCAGGAGCTTCTCTTAAAATAGGTAATACTACTAACTCAACACAAACAGGTATTGATTTAATAGGTGAAGTAACAGCATCAGGTAATATCAGTGCAAGTGGTGATATATCTGGAGATAAATTTATTTCAAATAATATTCAAGTTGTTAGACATTTTAATAATACTACATTTTTAGGTAAAGCAGGTACATCAACTAATATAGCAGGACCTATAACGGCATCCATAGTAAGTGCAAGTGGAGATATTAGAGGAAATACTTTAAGAGTTGGAGTTACTCCTGATAACACAAATGGTTTATTTATATCAGCATCTTCATTTAATGGAGATACAAGAGATGTTCAAATTATTTATCCTAATCATGGGTTACATTTTAATAGTAATACACCGAATAATCATGTATTAGCATTAGCAGGTAACAATGTTGGAGTAAGAATGGAACCGGGGGGTGGTGCCCAAGCTTTACAAGTCTCTGGTACCATTAAGGTGGTAGATGGCCATATATCAGCATCTGGTCATGGAATATTTCAAGCGGGTAAACCCATTAAAACCCATACTGCTAATCTTACTGCATCTTTAGCTAATGCTGGATTATATCACATAGTAGGAGGTACTTTAACATGTTCCGTTAGTATTTCCTCTGCTCCTATAGGTGCAGAATATGAATTTTTCCAAACCCAATCAGGTAATTTCCTATTTAAGTCCGGATCAGGTATTACATTAATATCCAAAGATGGAAATTTAAAATTAGTAGGACAGGGCTCAGCAGCTACACT
>CAACVD010000907.1_pt1 | contig 14260 bp, 9 predicted proteins | sample 2381771 | NCBI WGS metagenome assembly CAACVD01 (sample SAMEA5211965, study PRJEB30684) | marine metagenome | biome: Marine; feature: Epipelagic; material: Water | collected 2015-10-15 | depth 15 m | reverse complement strand
ACCTCTGTTATGAATCGCTACTGATGGAAAACGAAGAACTTACACTCGACTCTTTCACACCAGGCGATCCTTCCGGTTCCTATATGGATCCGGTTATGGAGTTGTCGGGTGAAGAGCTTCTTGCTGAAGAAGAAGAAAAGAAAGAGGCTGAGGCTGCTAAGGCAGCTGAGCCTCAAGGTCTTGAATTAGTTATTAACGAAACTGGTGCTGCCCTTGCTGGTGGTGCCGGTGACGCTGTTGAGAGCATCGGTGACTTTACTGAGCTTTCTGGTGACACCTTCAAGACTGGTTTCAATTACCTGTTTGGACGTCCTATCGATGCCTCACAAAACCCTTTTGACAAGAACTACGAACCTGGTGATGCAGGTTGGCTTGATCTTCCTGATACTTGGAAGCCTGAGAACAAAACGGCTCTTGGAAAACTTGGTAGAGGCTTGGTTGAATTTGGTCTACTGAGTATTGGTACCGGCGCTGTAGGCGGTGTAGCCCGTAGTGTTGGTTATGCAGGCAAAGCTACAAATGCCTGGAAACAATACAGTGCAGGCAACCGTGTGCTGCAGTTCGTTGGTAAGTCTGGCAGGGTAGCTGCTGACGGTGCTATGGCTGATCTGATCTCCACTAGCTCCGAAGGTGAGAACCTGGCTAACCTTATTGAAGAGCAAGCTCCTTGGATGTCCACCTGGTTCAGTCAAGCTCTGGCTGTAGAGGATGATGACAACCCATGGATGGCACGCATCAAAACGACTGCTGCTGGCGCTGGAATGAACCATGTGTTCTGGGGTCTAAATGCTTTTAGAAAAGGTGCTCTACGCGCCAAACGGTCCCTCCAAGAGGGCAAGACTGTTGAGGAAGCTAACCTAGACGGTACTAAGGCAGCCCAAGAAAGCATTGCAAAAGATCAAGCTACGTTCAACGCTGAGGCTGATGAACGTCAAGCAGCAGCTGTAAAAGCTGGTGAAGTTGATACTCCTGATGCTGCCCCTCAGCTGTATGATGATGGTGACAAGGCTCTAATCGAAGTAGGTGAAGAAGGAGGCTTTGCTAACCACGTCCGTGACCTCATGGCTAACATGAAGAGAGGTGATGGTCAAGCTAAGTCTTATCTGCCTGTTCTGACTGAGTCGTCCATGAGGGCTATTACTCGTGGTGACAAGAACATCAAAGAGTACCTGGAAGAGTCAATCGACAGCATTGCTGATGAGACTTTCAGAGAAGCTGAGAACACCTTCAGTCATGCAGAAGTAAAGCAGATGATTACTGCGACTGTTGCTGACTTCACTGAGATCATTGATGAAGGTGGTGACATTGCTAAGAACTTTACTAAATACTTTACCGAAGGTCAGCAAGCTAACGCTCGTGTTTACGTCAACAACGGTAACACCATTGTAACTGCTTCTCCTGCTCAGAAAGCTGCTCTGCAGATTACTCTGAACGCTTTGGCGAAGCGTGTACAAGGCATTGCTACAGGTGCTGTCCATCAAGCTGAAGATGGCGTCTCTATCCTCAAGCAGGGTGAGATGGTATTTGATGCCATGAATGTTGTGCTGAAAGAGCACAAAAAGATTGGCTACTTCTGGGGTCTGGATGGTAAGTATCAGCAGATGAACCTGATGCCAAAGGATCTCAAGAATGCTACTGAGGCTCGCCTGAAAGAGATTGACGAAGAAGCTGATCAGTTCACTGCTGAATTGGTACGTCTTACTAAGCAAGGTGATGAGAAAAGCGTTAAGGCTTTGCTAGAGATCAACGCTCTGTCTGGCGGTAACGTTCGCGTTATGGCTCAGATGCAGGAGTTCCTGCGTGCTCGTTTGGTCGGTGGTGAGATGGACGGAGTACAGATTCGAGGAGAGCTGGGTAAGCAGACCCGCTCTACGTTCTATAACTCCATTCTTGGTTCAATCAAGACTCCTCTCAAAGCTATTGGTGGTACTAACCTGATTGGTATCCTGCGTCCTATGCAGGCTTATATCGGTGCTACCGCTGCACAAGGCATCAAAAAGATTGCTGGCAAGAATGTCGAGTTCAACGAGAAGGAAGCAGTGATTGCTGCTGTTCAACTTGATGGACTGGGACAAGCTCTTGCCGAAGGTTTCCGTATGTTTAAGTACGCATGGGATCAAGGCTTGAACCGTAAGAACCTGCCGTATGATGGTCGGTTTGACATCGAGGCTGATCTGCAAGAATGGAAGAGTCTTGCTCCATTCTACGCTGAGTATGGTACTGCAGCTCAGAAGAAAGCCTACGGTGCTCTTGACCTGGTAGTTGGTTTTAACACCAGCCCTCTTGTCAAGTACAGCCAGAACGCTATGGGTGCTGGTGACGCACTAGCACGTACACTTATTGGTCGTTTTGAGATGCGCCGTCGTGCTGCTCTCAAAGCTATTGATGATGGCGTTGACCTCAAAGACTTGAAAGAAGTTGTACGTCAGACTGAACTGAACTTCCGTAACGACATCTTCAAGAAGAACCGTGATGGTCAGTTCATTGTCAGTGACCAAGCCGCAAGGATGGCTGGTGACGAAGCTGCCATGACTACAGCCCTTGAGGGTAACATGAAAGGCTGGGAGCTGATCAGTCGGCTGCCTATGATGAACGCTTTCTTCCCCTTTGTTCGTACAGGCTTCAATGCCTTGAACCTGACGTTTGAGCATACGCCTTTGGCTGTGTTCCAGCAGAAGTATAAGGACATTATGTCTGGCGATCCCAAGGCTTTGTCTAAGTACGGTATTCGTCCTGAGGATGCTGATGGTGCAAAGGCTTTGATGGAAGGTCGCATTGCTATGGGATCTTCGATTATGGCTATGGCTACCATCGCTGCTCTGTCTGGTAACCTCACTGGTGATTATCCTTACAACAAGGAAGACCGTGATGCCTGGATGGCTGCGAAAAAACAGCCTTATTCTTACCGTTTTAACATTGGTAACCAAGACATCTACATTAGCTACAACGATCTAGAACCCTTTAACACCTTGTTTGCTATGGCTGCAAACGTCGTCCAGAACGCTAACACTCTGGGTGAAAAGGCTGTTGAGAACTGGATGCAGAAGCTGATCTTCATGACCTCTGCTGTGATTGTGGATAAGTCAATGCTTGCTGGTGTCGAAGACCTGGCTAGTTTGATGAATGCTGATACAGCTGAACAACGTATTAAGATTACTGGTGCTAAGTTTGCCCGTGCTCACCTGCCCTTTGCTGGTTTGATGGGACAAATTGGTGACATTATGGATGCAAACCGTAAGGAAGCTGTGACTCTTGGTGAGATGATTGTCCGCCGAGATGTTGGTATTAAAGGTTTCCTGCCTAACCAGTACGATATTCTTAACAAGGATCGTACAGGTAAACCTCTCCAGTATGGTGCTGAGAATCCCCTTCTCCGTATCTTTAACACCTTCAGTCCTATTGCAATCACTAACGTTGAGAACGACCCTGTCAAGCAAGGCTTGGTAGAGATGCGGTACAACATGCCTGCTATTCTTTCCAAGATTGACGGTGTCCCCCTCAACGCTTATGAGAAGTCTGAGCTTGCTCGTCTGATGTCTCAAGGTGACCTGCGTAAGCGTCTTGAAAGGATTATGGTTAAAGATCCCTACTGGCGACAAGCTCTTGATGAGTACAAAGAAAAGAACATCTCTATTAGTGAAGGTGCTGACTTGTTCAAGATGAAGTTCTATGATCTTGTCAACCGAGAGTTTATCCGAGCTAAGGACATTGCTGTAGCTCAGCTGAGGAGAGAGAATCCTGATCTTTATGATCGTATTGAAAACCGCCGTACCACCCAGAAACTCAGTCAAACTGGGCAACTGGACCGAATCCTTAATATGCCCAAGTAAATGGCAGTAACTAAAACTAGCTTCGAGTGGACTGCCTCCAGTTCACTCACACAAACTGTACCCTTCGAGGTTATTGCTGCAGGAGACATCGACGTTTACGTTGAAGGTGTCCTGCAGTTACAACAGAATACTACTTCTACTGCTGACGCAACGCACCCCCAGGTGGTCTCCGGTGAGATCACCCAGGGGACTGCCCTGACTAACTACACAGTTGCGTCTAATAATGGCTCTATCACGTTCAACGCTAATCTTACCGTTGACGATTTCGTAGTTATTGAGCGTACCACTGACGATACGCTCCTTGAAACCTTTACCTCTGGATCGACTGTCCGTGCGCGTGACCTGAACAGTGCCTTTGAACGGGTGTTGTTCATTGCTCAAGAGGGTGTCAACATCGCTAGCGAGGCTCTTGCCCCAGCTGATGATGAAGATGACGCTCTGGATGCAAAAGGTGAGCGCATTAGTAACGTAGCAGACGCCACAGATGACGATGATGCTGTCAATCGCGCACAGCTTGGCAAGGTTATTACTGATGACCTCGTCGCAGGTGAAGGTATTGACCTCACTGATGTAAGTGGTGGTACTAATTCTGGTAAACAGGTCACTGTTTCTGCAGAACTCAGTACTGCTGTCAACCCTGGTGTGGTAAGAGTCAATGCGACTACTCCCATCACGGCTACTTACACCAATCCTGGTCAACTGGATCTCTCTATTGAGAACAATTCTATTGACATCGGTAAGATCCAGACCGATGACATTATTAACCTGGCTGAACAGAACGCAGGATCTCCTAATCCTTCAGATACTAAACTGTTTACGTCCAGTGCAGCTGCCAAACGGTTTGACACCTTGGTCCAGACCAACACTCCTCCTGGTTCTGATTACCAGGTTGGTAAGACTTGGCTGCAAAACGACGATGAGCTGACCCTTTCTATCTGGAATGGTAATGCTTGGACCGGTATTGCGTCTGGTGGTACCTTTACTAACCAGCCAAAGGTTGTCTATGTAGACGCTAGCTCTGGTGATGACAACAACGATGGTCACCGCATCAGCCGTCCTAAGCTGACTATCAAGGCAGCAGTCAACCAGATCAACAATGATGCTACCTATGGTGATGGTAGTGTGGTTATTGTTGCTCCTGGTGTGTACCAAGAGGCTCTTCCCATCCAAATTGAGAAGAAAAACGTCTCTATTATTGGTAATGCCCTGCGTAGCTGCATCGTTCACCCCACTGTAGCCACCCAAGAAAGCACGATGTTTGAGCTGAACAGTGGCTCTTACATTGCAAACCTGACTCTGACTGGTATGAAAGCCAGCGGATCTCTGGGTAACTCTGTTGATGCTGTTCTGCCTACCAGTCAAGGCTGGAACTTCGCGTTCTACAATAACGCTGTCATTACTAAGTCGCCTTATATTCAGAACTGTACTAACTTCTCTGACTCTGAGATTGATAACAGCAACCTGAATGCTAATACCCCTGCTGGTGGCTTGGCTGGTGACACTGATTCTGCCCCTACTGGTGGTGGTTTGCTGGTTGATGGCTCTGTACCTGCTACTGCTAGCCCCCTGCGGTCCATTGTTTGTGACAGCTATACCCATGTTGGACTGAATGGTCCTGGTATTCTGGTTACCAACAACGGTTATGTACAGGCTACTAGCAGCTATGCATTCTTCAACCGTTATCACATCAAGTGTCTGAATGGTGGTCAGGCTAACCTGGCTGCATCTACCACTGACTTCGGTGATCAGGCTCTTGTTGCAGACGGTAAGTCTACGACTGCTATCTTTACTGCTAATACCACAGCAAACGCTGCTGAAAACGACATCACCTTTACCGTTGGAGCCCAGACTGCTGGTTCTGGATGGTTTGGTGACACCACACGTCCAGGCACTAACATGCTTGTAGAGCTTGGTGGTACTGTTTATCCGATCCTTTCTGCTGTAGCTAACGGTTCTGGCTGGGATGTGACCATTAGTCGTCCTGATCCTAACAACCGTAGCACCAACCTGGGCCTTGATGGCGCTGTAACTAGCGGTTCTACTGCCGAGTTCTTCCTTCGCTCAATGATTGCCTCTAGCGGTCACACGATGGAGTACGTTGGTAGTGGTACTGACTACCGTGCATTGCCTGAGAACGGTGGTGTACCGGATGAAACTAAGCAGATTACTGAGCTTAACGACGGTAAAGTTTGGACTGCTATCACTGATCACAACGGTAAGTTTAAGATTGGTGGTAACCAGACTGATGACCCGATCTTTGAGGTAGACCAACAGCTTGGTTTCGTTACCATCCCTGAGGGTTCTATTGCGTTTAACCTGTTGTCAGATCTGACGCCACAGCTTGGTGGTGACCTGGATGTCAACGGTAATACCATTACTGGTCTTCCTACTACACCTACCTCTAGCAGTGAAGCTACTTCTAAAGCTTACGTTGATGCACAGATTGCTGGTATTGACGAAGTTGTAGAAGACACTACTCCACAACTTGGCGGTAACCTGGATGTCAACGGTAACGAGATTACAAGTGCTAGTAACGGTGATGTAACAATTAACCCTGACGGTACTGGTGATATTGTACTGGATGCAAATGTTGGCATTGGAACAACGTCGCCTGGTGAAAAATTAGATATTAACGTAAGTTCTACCCTTGGTTTCTCGATTGGTGATGATCCTGCCGACTCTACAAAACTAGCGCTTCGTTCGTATCAAGGCTCTACGAATAACAATGTACGTTCTATTTCTTACATTGGTTCAGATCACCGCTTCCAAGTCGGTGCTGTATCAGGAACAACTGCGAGTGAGGTGCTACGAATTGACAGCTCTGGCAACGTCGGGATTGGCACAGCGCCTGCAAGCAGCCGTAAAGTACATATCAAAGGCACAGGGTTCACAGAACTTTTAGTCGAAAACAATGACGCTACAACTTCTGCGGTTATGCTGGCAGCAGAAGGAGGCGTTGGATCTATTTACACAAGGTCTACCGAATCTGACTCAACTGCCGTTCCGTTGACATTTCACACTGGAAATGATGAGCGGATGCGTATCGACAGCTCTGGGCGCTTGTTGGTCGGGACCTCTAGTGCTCACAGCGATACTGATTTAATTGAATTTTACGCTGCAGCATCAAATGCAAGCCAAGATGTACTGATAATTAACGGTGGAGAAACAGCATTCTTAGGCCAAAATGATGCGGACACGGCTCAAGCTATTAGATTCAAAGCCTGTGCCTATAACTCCAATGATAATGTTCAAGTGCTAGACACCGCTCGCATTAAATTTCAGAAAACTGGTTCCTGGAACACAGGGGGTACTGCTTCTGCTGTCAGTGGCAAGTTAATTTTTGAAGTCGCTTCAGGTACTAGCGCGTCTACTACGTTGACTGAGCGGATGCGAATCGACAGCTCTGGCCGAGTTGGCATTGGTGCAACTTCGCCCAGCAGCGATATTCACCTAAAAAGAACAGGTGCCGATGCAATTCTTCGCATCGAAAATACAGGAAACGGCAACGCCTCAGGCATCTTTTTTGTTAGAGAAAACAGCAGTGGCACCTCTAAAGGTGCAGCAAACATTCATGTAGTCAGCGACACCAGCGGGACTGGAACGGAGTTGATTTTTGGTTGTGGCAGTAATACAAGCGCAACAGGTGGGGAGCGCTTCCGTTTGACCTCAACCGGCAAACTCCTTATTAATCATTCTGCTAGCCGATCCGTTGGCGCACAAAGAATTGTTCAGATTGAAGGCACTTCAGACGCCACTGCTGGAGTAAGTATCCTCAGAAATACAAATGACTCTAGTTCCCCGACAATAAACCTAGGAAAATCAAGAGGGACTTCGACTGGTTCAAATACCATTGTGCAAGATGGTGATGGCTTAGGCTCTATTTATTTTCGTGCAGCCGATGGAACTGACATAAATTCAATCGCAGCATCTATTGATGTCGGGGTTGATGGCACTCCAGGGTCTAATGACACGCCAGGGCGGATTATGTTCGGGACCACAGCGGCCGGCGCAAGCAGCCCGACCGAGCGGGTGCGTATTAACAGCAACGGTGCATTCAAAGCAGCAGGAAATGCAAGTATTCAAGCCGCAAATGACATATACCATGAGTTTAACACTAATGCATCTAATACTCACACTGTACGAATTGACCAATTTTCCACGAGTTACAACCAAGCAGGCGGTGGAATTTTTCACATAAACTGCCGTTCAGCTCATTCAAGTGGCTGGAGTTTTGGCGGTTGGTATTCAGGTAATGTTTCTGACCGTGAGTTTAATTTTCGAGGTGATGGCAACGCTTTGGCCGATGGATCTTTTACAGGCGGTGGCGCTGACTACGCTGAATACTTTGAATGGTCTGATGACAACTCAGCAAATGAAGATCGGCGTGGCATCAGCGTCGTTCTAGACGGCAATAACATTCGCGAAGCTGTTGCTGGTGAAGAGCCTATCGGTGTCATCTCTGGCAATCCGAGTGTTGTTGGTGATGCTGCTTGGAATAATTGGAGCGAAAAATATCTGCGTGATGACTATGGCAGTTATGCACTAAACGCAAATGGTGATCGTCAACTAAACCCTGACTTTGATCCAGACGTTGAATATGTTCCCCGCGAAGACCGCCCTGAATGGGGCTGCGTTGGTCTAATGGGCAAGCTGCGTGTGCGTAAAGGTCAGGTTACTGGCACTCGCTGGATCAAGATGCGTGATGTCAGCGACACCGTTGAGGAATGGCTCGTCCGCTAAATACCTGCCCCGCTAGTCGGGGCTTTCTTTTTTATATAACACTTTTTATTTATTCAAATGTCTACTACTTTCACTTGGTCCGTTTCTACCCTTGATCGCACCGTTGCAGACGGCATTGTGGGTACTGTTCATTATACCGTGTCTGCTGCTGATGATACTTATTCCAGTGGTGCATACGGTTCTGTCGGTCTTGAGGCACCTGCTGAAGGCGACACCGTTATCCCTTATGCCGACCTCACTGAGGCTGGTGTAATCGAATGGGTAAAGACTGCTCTTGGTGGTGACGAAAAGGTCACTGAAATCCAAGCTGCACTGCAAGCACAAATTGACGAACAACGTACACCTACCACCGCACAAGGTAAGCCCTGGAGCTGATTATGATCACCCTTATCCGTCCAATCCTGTTTTCTTTTCTTCAATCTGACAAGGTTAAGCTGCTCATCGTAGACATGCTGACCAAACTGGCTGAGTCTACCGACAACGATGTCGATGACAAAGCTGTTGAGTTTATCCGTAACGGACTTTTCCCTAACAAATAATGGACTTAGGTGAGCCACCGGTATTCCCGTCTCTAAGGCTCCCTGAGCCCGTTGTTTTACCCCGTCCTGTACTAGAGGTCCCACGAGCGGATTTGCCCTCATACAAGCCGCTTGTGGTGCCTCCTAGCGACCTTCGGGCTCCTCCGGGGGTCAAAGGAACTACAGAGTCTGACAAACCTAAGCCTAAACCACCAGTCCCTCCGGTGCCTACAGTTCGTGTTCCGTACACAGAAATGGACGTACCTGTACCGGATGGGATTGTCTTAACTACAGCAGCTACAACCGCTGTTGTGTCCGTTGCTGCCACCCTTACTGCTACTTCTATGTTCAAGTGGCTGGTCACTGTTATGAAACCTGTTTTCAAACAAGCATGGACAAAGATCACAAAAAAAGTGAGTTCATCCGATTCGTCATCCTCGTCTGGTCCGCAGGACTCTTGACGGCTAGCTACGCTGGTTGGATGCAGAAGATGGACCCCACCTATGTTGCTAGTGTTCTATCTGGAACACTTGCCTCGTTCTCCATTACCCGCGAAAAGAAAGAATGAAAAAGCTACTTCTGTTGCTGCTTCTCGCGGCACCTGCATCAGCCCAAACGGTAACTCCTCAGTTTACCCAAGGCAGTATGCAGTCAACTACTACTACCACCGTTGACATCCAGCGCACCGTTGCTCATGAGGTGTACGGCGGTGATTATTCATCATGGTCTGGCACAAACGTAACCCCCAGCGGGGACATCAACAACTCAGCAACGACGTTCAGTGTAACAGACTCGGCAGAACCGTGGCAGCTGGAGACAGTAACACGGTCAGCAGGGATCGTCGAGACCATCGACATCACCGAGGACATTACACAAAGCTCTACCACTACCTCGCTGTCTGTCTTCTCGCAGTAAGTCCTGCATATGCAGAGGGTGAAGCGCCTGAAGTAAGTAACAGCTCTAATCCGGTAGCAGCTGCAACAGGCAATGTAACCAATCAAGCCGTACAATTCCAGAACAATGGTGCTCCCAGTAGGCAGTATTTTGCCGCTGGGAGTTCTTGTAATGGAGCAACGATGACATTTAGCCCGTTTTACATGGGCAATGACACTGTTCCTATGGAATCTGACGGCTATGTCAAGAACAACAACTGGGGAGCACAGCTCAACTTTAGCATTCCGCTAGACGGAAGCATGATTGAGCAGTGTAAACAGTTGGCATCACGGCATGAGCAGAAGATGCGCCTGGACTATGAGCTAGTCCGCGCATTGAAATGCACAGAAATCATGAAAGCAGGCTTCACGTTCCGCCCCGGATCGCGGGTAGAGGTGCTGTGTCATGACATCGTACCTATCGTATCCGTCAAAGCCAGTGATTGAAGCAACCGTATCGGCTGTTATCGCTATCGTGGCGGCAGCAGCCACCGTATCAAACCGGTTAAGCAACCGTATTAACGAGATGGATAAGCGGCTTGACACCTTTGAACTGCGTGTAGCTACAAGCTACGTCCCCAAGCAAGACTTTGAGGTCGCAATGGCAAAGATGGAAGACCACATGATCCGTATCGAAACAAAACTAGACCAAATGCTATTGCGAAATGGCTAAACGTGCAACCGAAGACTCGTTTAACGAGCTTCACAACCTAATTACAAAGGAGTTCTTAGCACGTATCAAGTCAGGTGAAGCTACTACCCAAGACTTGAAAGCAGCATGTGATTGGCTGTCTAAAAACGACATAACCGGTGTGGCCGTTGAGGGTTCTGCTCTCAGCGGTCTTGCTGATATTATGCCGACCATCAATTTTGATGAAGTACAAAAGGCAGTGAGACGCTAATGGCTCCTAAAAAGAAACCCTACAACCAGCTACGCAAAAGTGCGAAGAATTACCGCGACAATGAAGCCGCTCGGCGTCATAAAAACGCAGCGAATCGGCAAATTAACAAACGCGAAGACCGCAAAGCCTACAGAGCCGAGCACAACAAAGCCCGCCGCCAAGCCGGAGCCTACGGCAAAGGCGGAAAAGACTTCTCGCAAACCACGAAGGGCACGTTCGTCCGCGAAGACCCCTCGACAAACCGAGCCAGGAACCGAGCCAAGCTAAGAATCAGCCGATGACTCCTTTACTTCCTACTCCTGATCACTACCTTTACAACCTAATAAGCATGACATCACCAGAAGCTAAGCGCCTATGGAGGCGTGCTATTAAAGAGCACTTTGAATGTCAATGTGTTTATTGTGGAGAAACTTATGATTTACATGAACTTACTCTTGACCACGTTCACCCTAAGTCTCTGGGTGGAGAAGACCTCACGAGCAACCTGGTACCCGCTTGTACCCACTGTAATCAGGACAAAGGAAGTAGTAACTGGCTGAATTGGATGCGTGCTAAATACGGGCTACATCCTGACAGAGAACAACGTATCATCGATCACATCAACTAACAATGGCCGAACGTAAACGCGTCAAAGGCAAAAAGCCTACAGAAACTATGCGGCAACGTCAACAACGTTTGCTGCGTGAACAACGAGCTGCAAAAGCAAAAGCAAAAACTCGCACAGTCAAGACTAAACCCACTGGTGCACCCCGTGGTGCTCAAGGTCCTCGTACTGCCCCTGTACAAGGTCCTAGCCGTCGCACGCCTTCAACCATGGGTGGTGATACCGGACGTCGTATTCCTCAAAACAAGTATGGCACTAAAGGTACTCCTCGGAGCGGCCCTCCGGGTGTTGGTAAGCCCCCTCGTTTTAATCCTAGAGTCCGCCGACCTGGAGCCAACCCAGCCGCACTAGCACAGATGACTGGCTTGACTATTGCTAGCAAAATGGCAGAGACCATTGGCAAGCCTGGTCAATCTAAAATGTCTGGTCTGGGTGTTGACCCCTCACGTCTTCCTAAAACCAAGAAAAAAGTTGAAAGAGGAGCACAAGGACGGAATACTAGAGGTGGTCAAGGCGGTAGCCGTGCTTCCGTTACTCGTAAACCCGGTTCTAAACCTACTGTAACTGGCCCTAACCGTACTCAACGTCGTAGAGGCGGTCGTCCTAATAACCGGGTACAACCGGCTCGTCGTGGTATGTCTAACATCCCGCCTAAGGAAGGTACAGGTATGGGATCGCCTAATGACAAGAAACGTCAGAATGTCACTCCTAAGGCTTCCGCCAAGCCTAAGGTTAAGGCTAAGGCTAAACCCCAGACTACCGGTGTTGGTCCTGTCAAGAGTGGCCGTGCTTACTCTGTAGCTAAGACTGGTAAGTCAGTATCACAGCAACGCGCAGCCGAACTGCGTGCAATGCGTGAGCGTTCTAAGAAACGCCAAGCTGAGATGAAAAAGAAAAAACGTTCCTAAGCCCCTACAAGGCCCCTTAAACGCCTCTAAGGTACATTCCCACCAGGAGTGCCTTAGAGGCCCCTTCTAGCCCCTTCTAGCATGCCTACAGACAATCTTGAGGTTCAGCTCAGAACAGACTTTCGGTATTTTCTGACAGCAATCTGGACTCACCTTAAACTTCCCCCGCCGACACGTGCACAACTGTGCATTGCAGAGTACCTCCAAACAGGACCCAAACGACTACAGATCCAAGCATTTCGTGGTGTAGGTAAAAGCTGGATCACCGCAGCCTTTGTGTTGTGGACGCTGTTTAACGATCCTGACAAGAAGATTATGGTGGTGTCTGCATCTAAGGATAGAGCAGACTCATTCTCCATCTTCTGTCAACGCCTCATCATGGAGGTTACCTGGCTTGCCCACCTCAAACCTAAATCAGATGACCAAAGATGGTCCAGGGTCTCGTTCGACGTCGGACCAGCTAAACCTCACCAAGCTCCTTCAGTTAAGTCTGTCGGCATTACTGGTCAGCTTACTGGTAGCCGTGCTGACCTCATGATTCTAGACGACGTGGAGGTTCCTGGCAACTCAATGACAGAATTGATGCGCGAGAAGCTGCTGCAACTCTGTACAGAAACAGAATCAATCTTGACCCCTAAGCCTGACAGCCGCATCATGTTCTTGGGGACCCCTCAAACTACCTTTACCATCTACCGCAAACTAGCTGAACGTAACTATAGACCATTTGTGTGGCCTGCGCGTTATCCCAAGAAACTTGCCAACTACGAAGGACTCCTAGCCCCTCAGCTGGCAGAAGACATCGATAACGGAGCAGAAGCCTGGACAGTAACTGACCCCGCACGTTTTAGTGATGAAGATCTTATCGAACGTGAAGCAGCAATGGGACGCAGCAACTTCATGCTGCAGTTCATGCTGGACACGACTCTCAGTGACGCCGAAAAGTTCCCGCTTAAAATGGCTGATCTTATTGTCACCTCTGTCAATCCTACCACTGCTCCTGAGTCAATCATTTGGTGTAGCGACCCCCAGAACGTCATCAAGGACGCTCCGACTGTCGGACTACCTGGAGATTATTTCTACAGTCCAATGCAGCACCAGGGAGAATGGGATAATTACTCTGATTCAATCTGCTCGATTGACCCGTCGGGTCGTGGAACGGATGAAACAGCAGCAACTTATATCAGCCAACGCAACGGTTTCCTGTACGTGCACGAAATGCGTGCTTACAGAGACGGATACTCAGACAACACGCTACTGGACATTCTCAGAGGGTGTCGTAAATACAAGACCAACAAACTTCTAATTGAGACAAACTTTGGTGACGGTATCGTAGCAGAACTGTTCAAGAAACACCTGATCCAAACCAAACAAAACATCGACATCGAAGAGGTACGAGCTAATGTCCGAAAAGAGGATCGCATTATTGACGCTCTGGAGCCTGTCCTTAATCAGCATCGTCTGGTTATTGACAGGGGGGTTATTGACTGGGATTACAACAGCAACAAAGATGCGCCTCCTGAAGAACGTCTTCTCTACATGCTCTTCTACCAGTTCTCCAGGATGTGTCGAGAAAAAGGTGCCGTTAAACATGACGACAGACTCGATTCCCTTGCCCAAGGCGTCAAATACTTTACCGACGCCATGGCAATCTCAGCCAACAACGAGATAGCCAAACGTAAATTTGAAGAATGGAAAGACCTAGAACAAGCCTGGAAAGATGACCCACAGTCAGCTGCTAACCACATGGTTCTAGGAATGACATACAAACAAAGACAAGAAGCCAGAGGAAAGACAAAAAATACAGGCTATACCTGGATTCCTAGCCG
>CAACVD010000906.1_pt1 | contig 14260 bp, 19 predicted proteins | sample 2381771 | NCBI WGS metagenome assembly CAACVD01 (sample SAMEA5211965, study PRJEB30684) | marine metagenome | biome: Marine; feature: Epipelagic; material: Water | collected 2015-10-15 | depth 15 m | reverse complement strand
TCGGACATCCACAGGTCTTGGCATTCCCAGATGGTTTGCAGCGCTGTCCGCAGTTCGTTGTGCGAGTCGAGCAGTTCCCGGCGGGCGGCTGCGTCGATGGTCAAGTCCCCGGTTGTGGGGCTCACGTGACTTTTATTCATTGGTGTCTCTCCTGTTGTTGACCCGGCTATTATGGGAACCGTCCCATACAAGTCAAGCAGAAAAATGCAGATGTTTTTGTATTTGCTTGTTAACCATATTCTGGTTGACTGCACATTAGAATCATTTCAAGTTAACCACATTTCAGTTTAACTAATTGATTTCATTAAGAAAAAAGGTGCGACACTATGTCACATGGACTGTATGGGAGTTATCCTTTAAGATAGAATGTTAGCTCGAAATAGGGCTATGGGCTTTCGGGCCCGGAATGTTTCACGTGAAACATTCGCTATTTGAAATCGTAAACCAAACAACCAATGGAGGTCAGTATGTCTGACGCCAAACCGTCTTTCCTTGCCATCATCTTTATTGGGTGCGGAAGCTCTTGGGCCTACGGCTCATCGGCTGACGAAGCCGCCACCAGTGCAGCGAGCATTCTTGTTCGTGACTGGAGCAGCTTGTACACCTTTAAAGAAGAGGTGCCGGTCAACATCTTCGATGTCGAAGATTACGACGGGTTCCACGCCACCCATCAGGGTGTGTTTGGAACCAAGGATGATATCCCCGACGACGAAGGGGTAGCGTTGGAGTGCCTTGAAACGAGGCACGTGCCGACGCCCCCGCAGCCGCGGAGATAAGACCTACGCCCCCCTACCTACGGTAGGGGGGTAGACCTCCCAGCCACCAAAGGAGAAAGAAATGGCTGAATTAAACGACACTGAGTTGAACGTAATGTGGGAAGCTTTAAACACTGTCTACTTCACAGACGAGAAGGGGATAGATGCCCACCGCAAGCTCTTGATGAAATACCGGCGGCAGGTTGCAAAGCAGCTTCACGGCGGTGCCATCGACGCGGCGGATGTCGAGTGTGGTACGCTTGAACATTACAACGAGCTTCGTGCCAAACGTAAGAAGGCTGTAGCCGACTCTGCTATGCAGAAGATAAAAGAACAAGCGGAGTTAGACTATCTTCAAAAGACATTGGGGAAGATAGGCTGATGGCGCTTGATCTTGAAATTCATCTTTCGCAGTACGATCACAACGGCGCAGATTTCATCTGCCGGATAACCGGCAGGAGATTTGAGCTTGGCAATGAACCGGGGCTCTACGGCGGCATGGTCTTCTATGAAGATGACGTCGATGACCCCATCATGCGCTTTGGCCGCAACTACAAATCAAAACGTAGTACGCGGATTGCAAAGATACTTGAATGGTTTGAGGACCGTGAGGAGTTTCACGGGGGCCTTGTGGCAGTACGGGCGAAGAAAAAATAAAGGAAGGGCGGTCAATGACCGCCCTTTTTTAATGCCGTGTTCCGTGGTCTAGGGTGTTTTGTGCAATTTCTTTTGCCATGCCTATCAGTTCATCGACATCGTTTTCATCGCGGCAGGCTTGCATTGCGTACTGCATCAGTGCGGTCATCACGCCCAGAATGACGATTGGTTCGTGTTCCGCGGCTTGTGCATCGACGTGCTTGCTTATTAAGTCGAGGGCATCGATACCCATTTCGTGACCAAGGCTGAAGTCCCCGCCGTTGGGATCAAGTTCTACTTCTTCTGCTTCATCAAACATGTTGGTAGTCTCCACTGTTCCAAACCGTTATATGGGATTATTCTTACAATAGTCAAGAAAAAAGGTTGACGTCATATGGGATAGCTCCTATCTTTAAAAGGTCAACAACGACAGACAAAAGAGAGAAAAATGCAGATCATAAAAACACAGTCTGAAAAAGAGACAGAAATCAAAAACTTGGAAAAGTTTCTCCGCAAGTCACCGACGAACAGTGTGGTGATGGAGTTCACACCATCGCTGGCAGAACATATTCTGTCTAAGCTTAATATCGGAAACCGCCCCCAAAAGCCGCAACGCATTGTAGACTATGCCAAAGACATGGCCGCGCACAACTGGTCATTGACCGGCGAGACGATTTGCTTTGGGAACAACGGGCGGCTTTTGGATGGTCAGAACCGGTTAGCTGCTTGCATCCGGGCTCAGACATCATTCAAGACGCATGTCATTTTTGGCATTGATCCTGCAACGTTCCATCACATGGACACAGGGAAAAATCGCGGCGGGGACGATATCCTCGCAATCATGGGTGTGCCAAACTCTGGTAAGGTAGCTGGTGCATTGAAGATGATACGGGCGTGGAAACGTGGTGTAACGAACACGCAAGGAACCGTATCGAACCAGATCATTAAGGACATGTACCTTAATGAGATTGACGAAGAGCTTATGCAGCGGGCAATCAAGTCAGCTAAGAACGTTTACAACGTCATTAGCTTTCCGATTGGTCAGACAGCTTCGCTTTACTACATCGCCAGTCAGAACGGCGACGAAGACCTTGTAGATAAGTTTTATTCGGAGCTTCGCGTCGGCGGTTCGGGGACCAGCAAGTATCAGCCGTCCCGGCATCTTGTCGAAACATTGACACGGATGAAGATGAACCGTGAACGGCGGATCACGTCACATGATTATAGTGTGATGCTCACGCGGGCTTGGTACAATTTCAAGCACAAGAAGCGGAGCAAGAAGGCCGATATGGAAGTGTACCTTGACGACAAGCTGATGGAAATCTAGTGCGCTACCGTGATGACATGACGCTTGAAGAGTTTAAAAAAGCTCTTCAAGCTATCCGTCAAAGAGCTTGGCATGTCCCGATATATGAACGCCGGGGGCGAGAGCTTGAGACACGTTCTTTAAAAAACACGACTCAAACTGCCCGCGGCAGGTTTTTTAGGAGAGAGAAATGACGAAGGTTATGTTTTACACAAAGTGTGTTGAGTGCGGCGATAAAGCCGACACAACACATGGCGATCTGTTTTATTGTGCCGCCTGTTGGTTGAGGTTTTTCGCTTCTAAACGATTTTCGTCTTCTAAACGATTATCAACAGATTTGTCTTGCATCAAACTGGACGCGCAAACCCCCAGATTATAAAGAGCTTCCTGCATAGGATTGTCTGAAGCTTTCCCGCGGCCTGTGAGAAACACCTCGCAGGCCGTTCCTGTTTGTGGATGATAGCTGACGGTTACGGTAAGGCCCATGCCTACATCTTCTGTGACGCATGGTCGGCGGTTAGGTAAGGCTGTCATGGTTTTCTCCCGTTGTTAAACGACAACGATATGCAGAAAAAAACCAAAGTTCTAGCCTTGACCTTTCTTTTTTATTTGGTAGCCCTCTGTGCGGCAGAACACGTCAAACATGACGCGCAACTGACCGGATATGCTCCTGTTCTCCATCTGTGCGATTTGTTTGATCCCGCGGTAAATATCCATCGGGACTACAATTGATTTCCACTTATCGACATCCATAACACCCTCTACTGGTATAGTTATACTCTGAGAGAATATAAGACTTTATGCTAATGATTGCAACAAAAAAGGCCCCGCCGAAGCGGGGCCAGTCTCTAAGGGAGGAATACCATGAAAACTACATCGAATCGCCCCAACTGGAGCCCATTTCGATATCGGTCTGCATCGGTACTTTTAAATCTATTGCATCACACATGATTCCTGCAAGTGTTTTTGCTTCTTCCTTATCAGTAACACTGAAGGCCAGTTCGTCATGTACCTGTAGCAGGGGCAGCACACCGGCCTTGTAGATATCCACCATTGCCTTCTTCGTCATGTCGGCGGCGGACGCCTGTATGAGTCTGTTAAGGGCTTTGTATGCATATGCCCGCTGCAGGCTGACATTGGGCCCGTAGTAGGCTTTGGCTTCCTCATAGGGCATTGCCTTGTGCATGCCAAAGCTTTGGGGCTCAAAGTCAGGGAACCGGCACTTACGCCCCAGCAGAGAGCGGATAGAGCCTTCCTTGTTGCCATTCTGCACACGCTCCTGCACCGCCCGCATTAAACGCTTCACAAAGGGGACGCGGCTATCATACTGCGTCATTAGTTCCTTTGCTTCTTCCTTCGACAGGTCAAGCTGATCGGCAAGCTTGCCGACGCCCATGCCGTACATCATGCCAAGGTTGATTGTCTTTGCCTGCTTGCGCGGGATATCAGCGATACCAGCCACCATGTCATGGAAATCCATGTCGGGGTTGTTAGTGTAGCCGTCCACAAATTCATCAACCCGCGGCATTTCTTTGCCGGTGGCTTCCTGAAACGCCGCTGCAAAGTGAACCAAGATCCGTGGTTCCTGTTGCGAGTAATCTATAGAGGCCCACTTCTGCCCCTCTTCCGGCTTAAACACAGATCGTATCAACGGGCCAAGGTCCGGGTGCCGTGCAGGAATCTGCTGTAGGTTGGGGTTCGACATGGATATGCGCCCGGACACTGTACCGCCGTCATCTGACCTGATCTGGTTAATGTGGCCGTGAATGCGCCCATCCTTGCCGACGTGCTTTAAAAGCCCGTCCATAAAGGTATTCTTGCTTTTGTTAAACTCACGCGCCTGCAGGATTGCTTTGGGCAGATCGTGCGTGTGCGTGGTCAGAAAAGCTTTAGTAAAGGATGGCGCATTCTTTTCAGTCTTGGGGTAGCTGATGTCGAGCTTGTCGAAGGCTTTGGCTATCGACTGTGCTGCCCATATCTCTACATCAAAGCCAACCAGAGACTTGATCTGTTTCACGGCGGCTTTCTCTTGTTGCAACATGAACTGGCTGGCGCGTTCCATTGCGTCAGTGTCCACCCGGATACCGCGCAGTGTCATGTCCACAAGGCACGGCAGCAAGTCGCGCTCCAGCGCATGAACGGTGGTGAGCCCCTGCTTGCCCACTTCAACTTTAAAATATGTCCAAAGTTCCAACGTAAGCTCCGCGTCGGCGGTAGCATACTCCCCCACAAACATGGCGGGCATCTTCCACATTTCGGACTTGGGGTCCAACCCAAAGTCTTTTGCCGCCTGTACCAGACCCTTTTCAGATTTGGTTTTGTTCAGATGGTCGTAACAAACAGAGTTGAGGCTATAACTAAATCTATTTTCATCTAGCAGCGCAGCGACAACCATGGTGTCGATGATATGGCCGTTTACTTCAAAGCCGCTCGCTTTGAGCCAGCCAAGATCGTACTGCGCGTTATGCATTATTTTGTCGGCGGGGCAGGCAAGCACCTTCTTCATCCAGTTGTTGACGATGCGCTTGTCGAGGTTGCCGCCGCCAAGGTGGGCGATTGGTAGGTAACCGCTCCACCCGTCACAGGCGACGGCATATCCTATGATCTCCCCGTCGTTGCGGGGCCAACCGGGGCCCAGCGTTTTCAGGTTTGGGTCACGTGTTTCCAAGTCGATAGCAATTTCTTTTCTATCGGTAATGTCGGGCAACTCTGACGGCGGTGTCCAATCTGTCTTTTGATTAAACATCACCAGTTGCAGTCCATCATTCTTCTTCATCAGGCAAACGCCTTTCTTCAGCGAGAAGATTTAAAAGATGCCTTGCCAACTCTTGCGCCTGTTCTGGCGTTATGGCGTACACGTTGTAGTCGTCCCCTTTCTTGCTGTCCTTTGTCAGGACAGCAAGATTTAGGGCACCCTTCTTTTGAAGGCTGCAGTATACGATATGCTTGGTCATTTCTTCGCCTTTGGTGGCCTGCCTCTTTTCTTTGGTGCAGCTTTTTTGGCCGGGGCTTTACCACCTACCCAAGCCTCATTGACGGCGGGTGTTTTGGTGTTGTCCGCCACCAGACGACCTTTGTCATCTCGCGCTCTTTCTGGTTTTTCGCCCGCAGCCAATTTACCTTTTTCATCGTAATGCATTGTAAAGCTGCGCGGGTCTAGTTTAGGTGTTTCACTTTCTGGCGGTTCCACAAAGGTGGGGAAGAACAGTCTCAAGAACTTTTTAAACATGCTTTCACTCCTCATGTTTCTGGTTTTTCGCTCATATTTGATAGCTACGCAAGCCATCCATGGGCGACACGATGTACAAGCTTTCTTTTGTCCGCGTGACGCCGACGTAAAAAAGCCTGTGAAGATCATCCATCATGCGTCTTCCTTCTAGCGTGTTGGATGAAACTGCTTGGTCAGATGCGTGGGATATGTCTGTGTACAGGACAACGTTGTTTGCCTCACCACCCTTTGAGCCATGTATTGTCGATACCTTGATCCGTGGTTCGTGTCTCAAGTTCTCCCCGCGGCGGAGCAGGGCGGACACGTAGGTATTTAGATGCTCTGGCACGTTGTTCATTGCTTCTTGCCATGGCATATCGCCGGTGGCGAGCAGACCAAAATCCGTTTGTAATGTCGTTAAGTTGTATGTGCTTTTCACGTCGATAGTGGACAGAGCTTTGAAGCCGCGTTTAATCCGGCTACCTGATTTCATGTAATAGTAGAGGTTTCGCGCAGACATAGCGTCGATCTCACCGCCGCCGCACAGGGCTTCCCATGCGATCAATGCAGAAGCCAGCTTCTCGCTAATGCTTTTGCTACCGCGGTTCTCAAAGAAATAGCCGTGTATCTTCAGTTGCTCGCATATGTCATTCAACATGTAGTTGCACTGCGCCATGACTAGCCACTCATCTTTTGCAAATCGCTTCATGTCTGGCATGAACACACGATCTACAACGCCCGTCATGTCTTTTGGCCGGTACTTTTTTGGTCTGCGGGTTTGGATCCGGTTGACGATGCGAGTAGCCACGTCATGCACCTTTGAAGGTATCCGGTAGGATTGCGACAACACCTCTGACCCATCTTCTACACTCAGGAAATGCTCAACATTCGCTCCTGCCCAACGGTAGATAGCTTGATCGTCGTCACCGGCGGCATACATGCGGCCTGCATTGTCGTTCAAGATATGTGCCACTTCCCATTGAAGCGGGGATAAGTCCTGCGCCTCATCCAGAAAGACCATGCTAAAGGGCGGGCATACCCGTGAGCCGTGTTCCGCGAACCATTCTAGGATGTCGGTGTAGTCGTAGAGGTTGTTAGCTGTTTTAAAAGCTGCGTATGCCTCGTTGATATACTTGACCGTGGTCAGCGGCTCCTCGACGGCGCTCTCTCTATATGTGGTTTCTATGCGCTCTTTCTTGAGCCGGGCCAACTGAATCAACTGCATCATAGGGTTGTCGCGAGAGTTGGAGCCTATGTCGTCGTCGTAGTCACCGCTGCCTTTTGCCATAAGGTTGAAACCAACGCTTTGGCCGAACTCTTTAAGATGCTCATTACCCATCAAGTTGTTTTGATTGATATCCGACAGGTGGTAGCAGAAGCTATGCAGCGTCCTGAAAAAATTCAGGTCTTTCTCAAGATCCAGTTTGAACTGACGTGCCGCCCGCTCTCGCGCTTCCCGCGCAGCTTTGCGTGTGAAGGCCAGAAAAGCTATAGAGCTTGGCGCAGTGCCGTCGGCAATCGCTTTTTCAACCATGTTCAGCAGCGTGGTTGTTTTACCTGTGCCCGGCGGTCCATAGATAACAAACATCAGCTCACCAACTTTTTAAAAAAATAAGGTTCCACAATGGATCCCTTAAAATTCTTATTTGAGCTAGGCCGATACAAACAGTTTTCACAAATGTCACCCCGCTCTACCGACTTAATTCGGGCATGATAGGTTTCCCACTTATGGCCGCAAACACCGCATTCATAAAAAGCTTTGTAATTCAACATCAGAAGGGTATGTCCTGTTCGTTAACGCCGTAATCTGGCGTGGTGATGTCGGATACTCCTTCTTCAAACGCAGGAATTTGCCATACGCGCACGACGCGGCCTTTGATGCGTAGCACCGTGGATTCGCCGTTGATGTCGCGTAGACGCTGGGCAATGCGGTGTGTTTTAAATTCAAAGAACCGTTGGCGCTTGAGATAGCTTTCAAAATCTTTGAGCCGGAAATATGTCAGATCATTCTCTTCATCTGTCCATGGGCGGCGGAGCAGTATCTCTTCCTTGTCAGCGGCGGTCTGCATGTTGCGGCAGAAATCTTCAAGATACTCGTAAAATGCGCCGTCGATAGATGCGTCAGTGCTGGCCTCAATCACGCCGCCTTCTGTCTCTGTCATGTCCCGCAGCAGTGCTGCCACACGGTTTTCCCACACAGGCTTACTGACTGTCGGCGGCATGACGTTAAGCTGTTCGATGCAAGACTTTTGAAAACTACCTTGGTTTTGCAAAGCATCAGTGTCCAACTCCAAAGGCTCGCCGTTAACATCCATAAACCAGATAGGTGGCTTGGAATTATATTTGCGAAGGTTGGCTACAGTAGCCGCAGTCCCCACGTTACCCACCCCGTAACGGCGCGTCAGGCACCGCTCACGGTCACAGTGGTCGTTGATAGGGGCATCGTTGCACTTGTAGGCGTAGTCGCGTCTCTGAAGCTGCCTAGCGATAACGTTTACTTCTGCCAGCGGCAGCGGCGGCTCAAAATGCTCCATGTTGTAGCGCATCAGTTCATCTTCCCATGTGTCGGGGGAGAACTTGCGTAAATACACACCGATATTAAACAGGCCATTATTTCGTGTACCTTCAGGAAATCCCTGTGTACAAAGGTGCTGCAGACAGGGGGGGCCTTCCATTATTGGTGAGATTTCAGTCACGCTTTCTACGGAAAGTCCGGTGACTTGCTCCGCCGTCTGCACGAACCTCGCATGTAACTCAAAGAACTCTTCCAACGTGGCTGCAGAGCCGTCGTCCTTGAAAGCATACCGCAATCCCTCTTCGGCATTGTAATACGGCAGGTTTAAAAAATTACCTACATCGCCGCGCTCAAGGTGCAGACGGATTTGCTTTGGAAATATCTCGCAGCCTGCGTAGCCCAAACCGGCGGAGATAGTGGACAGCGTGTCCTGCATTAGCTTTGCGGCGATCCAATCTGATGTGAACAGGAACACATGTGCGCCCCCGGACTTTGACCGTGCCACAACAAGCGGCAGTTCGCGCTCGCGTATCTTGTTAATCAATTCGACGTGGTTGAAGCCCGCATACTGATCAATATCGATGCAGCCCCACTTACACATGTTATCTTCATTAATAGGAATAATGCCCAGCGCAACGCCTGCGCCGCTCAGATGCCCTTCCCATAAATCCATGGTCCGCGGGCTCTTGATCACGCTGGCTTTACCGGCTTGCTTGCCGTTGTTTTGTTCGCGCTGGATTTCGTAGGTGCCGTAGGCAGCTTCCAACCCGACAAAAATCTGGGAAAATTGTTGTGCAGACATAATAGCTCCAAAAGGATCGGGGCGGCAGACCGTGCCTCTACCGCCCCGAAGGCTTAGAACGGGATATCGTCCCCGGTTTTATCACCGGCGTCAGCACCCTCTTGGGTGTGCTTGACTTTCACCTCGCCCTTTTCAATCGACTGGTTAAAGGTTTTTGCGGAGTCATACTGCCCCCGCGTTGTGATGGGCCCTTCAAGACTCATCTCCCAACCATGCCAGCTTCCTTTGCTATTTTCTTCCTGAATGGTCTTCAGCAAGTAAATATGGCTATACATCGGCGGCACAAAGCTACCGTTCTGCCCCTGCATTTCACGAGACAGGATCATGCTCATCCACTTACGCGACTTTTTAAGCTGCGTAGATTTCATAGCAATCAGGGCATTGGTAGCGCCGTTGTCTGACAGCACTTTGACATACCACTGCGACGTCTGTTCGATGTAGTCGCCAGAGCCGTCCTTCAGATACTCTTTGTTATCGTTAGGATCACGCTCTGTTTCGGGCATGTCGTCGCTTGGGTCGTAAATTGCCACCGGCGCTCCAGAACCAGAACCTCGTGGGCTCCACTGGATATACTTACGCTGGTAAGCGCACGGGATCACCTTGATACCGTCTTTACCTTTAAACACCTCACCCGTAACGGTATTGAGAATGTCACCCTTGCGGACGTCTTCACGCTCATCAAGGATTGGATCAAGGCCCGATACGATCTTCAAAAACGGCAGCGCCATATCCTCTTGATCGACTTTGCCCAACCCGCCATGTGCATCTGCTTCAAACATCGAAACATCGAACGCAGCAACGGCGGATTCTTCTTTCTTCACAACTTCAGTCTTCGCCATTACTTTGCTCCTTTGATAACAGCACGTTGACCTATGAAAGCCCCGAACATTTCCATCGGTAATGGACGCCCAGCTTCTACTTCGTCCTTTACGAATGACCGTAACGTTGACGGGTGGACGGACTCTTTTTGGTCGGGGTGTAGGCCCTTTGACTTTGCCATTTCGGCGAACTCCGCTGCCATGGAGTCTTCCCCCATTTTGAAGTCTACCGACACGATGTTCTTGACCATGTCTCCATGACCGTTCTGCCTTAACCATGAGAACGCCTCTTCCCTGCTTGCCACCGGTATGCTCGCACCGTAGGTCTTTTTAATTTCTACTTGCGAGCCGTCGGAAAGCTTGAAAGACGACACACCCATTTCCGCCAACATGCTTGGCAACTCTTCATCAGTCAGACGCAGAAGATCTTTCTTCTTGGCCTTGACCTTCTCTTCAAGTTCAGCAAGTTCTTTTTCGCGGCTGGCGATATCTGCGGCCAATTTTGCAACCCCTTTGAGGTTACCGTCGTCAAATTGACCCAGAGGGGAAGCTTGTTTGGACTGGGTGTCCGCTTCCATAAGTGATGAAAGATCACTCATACTCGTCTCCTTTCGTGATTGAGTGCTGTTTAAGCACTTGAGGTATCCTATATAATGATATATATTCTCACAGTCAAGGAGAAAACAAATGCGCCGTAAATTTGACAAATACGTATTTAAAACAGAGCCTTACGACCACCAAAGGTCCGTGTTCCGTGATTCGTGGCACAGGGAATGTTATGCTTTATTTATGGAGATGGGCACAGGCAAGTCGAAAATCGTAGTTGATACGATTGCATTATTGCAAGAGGTTGGCGAGATCGACACAGTGCTGATCGTCGCGCCGAAAGGTGTTTTTCATAATTGGGTGCGAAAAGAAATACCGGCGCACCTGCCTGATAGGATTGAGCATTCTATTTGTGCGTGGCAACCGAACATTACACAAAAGTACCGGGATGAGTTTCAGGCGTTCATAAATTCAGACAAGTTAAAAATATTTGTAATGAACGTCGAGGCATTTTCTACATCAAAGGGTGCGGAGACGGCGGCGTGGTTTGCCAAGAAGTTTGGCGAAAAGGGCATGATGGTGGTGGACGAATCGACAGCCATCAAAAACCGCAAGGCCAATCGGACTAAAGCCATTGTCGCGGCGGGTAAGTTTTTTACTTACAAGCGTCTGCTGACAGGCTCGCCGGTGACAAAGTCGCCGATGGATTTGTTCTCGCAATGCCTGTTTCTGGGCGACAATTACTTGGGCTATCCTAATTACTATGCCTTTCAAGGCCGCTACGCCGTCGTACAGCGGCGTTCTATGGGCCACCGGTCTTTCCAACAGATCGTAGGCTTCCAGCGTCTGGATGAGCTTAATTTGAAGCTGGACGACTTTAGCTCGCGGGTACTGAAGAAAGAATGCTTAGACCTGCCAGAGAAGGTTTACATCCGCCGTGAAGTTGAACTGACAAGCGAACAAAAGAAACTATATCGTCAGATGAGCAAGCTGGCGTTGGCGGAGTTACAGGATGGCTCGCTGGTGTCTACCAACAACGTTCTGACGCAGATCATGCGCCTGCAGCAAATTTGCTGTGGTCATGTAAAAGATGACCAAGGGTTTCTGATTGATATCGACAACAACCGACTTGATGAACTCTTGAATATTTGTGAAGAAACAAGTGGCAAAGTCATCATTTGGGCCAACTGGGTTCACGATATTGTGAATATTGATGAAGCGTTAGCTATTCGTTTTGGGCAAAAGACTGTGCAATCTTACTACGGCAGCACAGAGGCATCGACGCGACAAAATGTTGTGGAAGAGTTTCAAAACCCGGACTCTCCTATGCGGTTCTTTGTAGGCAACAGCCGCACCGGCGGCATGGGCATCACGCTGACAGAGGCTAGCACAGTCATTTATTACTCAAACAACTACGATCTGGAGATTCGGGTGCAGTCTGAAGACCGGGCGCACCGCATTGGGCAGAAAAACAATGTCACTTACATTGATCTGGTGTCCCCGCGAACAATCGACGAAAAGATATTGACCGCGCTGCAAAACAAGCAAAACATTGCAAGTACGGTTTTAGGTGAGGAGTTGAGAGAATGGTTCCAATAGTCGTAGGCGACGGCACCATGTCCCGGCGTGAAGCTAACGGGTTGTGCCCAAACTGTGAAACTGCGCGTGAAGTAGAACAGACCCGTTGCCGGGTCTGCAATATAATTATCGGGGTTGGGAATTACCGCGACGAAGACTCATCTCAAGATCGGATAACATTTGTCCCACGTCATTTTCCATAAACAAATCTAATGGATCACCCGGTGGGTTATTAATTTCTGACATACGACGAGCTTCTGCTTGTCTCGCTGCTTGTCTCTCTGCCTCTTCAAGTCTTTTGATCTCAGTGTCATTTATCATATACCGAATTTCCTGCATGGACGGCATCATATCCAACATTTGTTCCGTGAACTGGTTCTCTAGTTCTGGGGTATACACAGGTGGTCGCGGCGGTAACGCCGCAACAAGGTTTTGAATGTTTTGAGCGCTTCTGTCGCGGGCTTGAGCCTCTCTGTTTTCTATTTCACGCGCTAAAATTGCATCTAATAAATCCTGTTCAATCTTTCTTGCAGAGCTTGGGGAACGTTGTTCGTCGGGATTTACCCGCCCTACAGCATTAATAGCATCGTCTAATATAGCCGTTGTCTGTTGATTGCGCTCTCGCAAATCCAACAAATTTGACACGTTTACGTTTGGATTACCCAAGGGTGAGTTGTTATCTAACATGCCTGACATGTCTACCATGTCTGCGGCAGGATCTGGGAACGCCTGACCACCGGGGTTGGCAATTGCTTCCATTGGGGATACGTTGTCGCCGATGCTGCCGCCGATTTCTCTTATAGGCGCAGATGCTGCTGGTGCTGCAGCCGCAGGTGCAACATCTCTTGTAAGCATCATGTTTAAGAGTTCTTCATCAGATCGTGTTGTTGCCGCAGGTCTGCGGCCTTGTTGTGTTGCAGGCACATAACCGGCAGTCATGTTTGATACTCCGTCATCTCGCATTATTCCGCGAGGTGCCTGACCGCCGATAGATTCTAGAATACCACCTAAAATACCGCCGCCAGTTAGAAAAGAGGCTAGCCCGCCGCCTTCACGAGGATTACGAGCAATCGTACCGCCGGGGACAGACATGCCTTCTCTTAATGCCGGTGCATAATCCCCACCACTTTGAAGATTACGAAACTGATCAAAGGCCATACGTCCAAGTTTAGAGCGTTGTCGGTCAGATATCCCCGGTGTTTTTGCACCGCGGAAGCCTAAATCTGATGTATTTAGAAAATCTACATATTGTTGGGTTTCGGCTTCATTTAAGCCTTCAATACCAACAGGGCGACTATCTTGCGCGATAATGAAAGGATCACCCGGACGGCGACCTGCGTTAGGATCAGGTCTACTTGCGCTGGGGCCGCGTGAGCCACCAACCATAAATTTATCTAACTGATCTCTTCTAGCCATTATGCGCCCCTCATTTCAAGCGAAGCTTCCAACGTTTCATTGTTGCGCCGCAGCCAACCTTTACCAAAGGTATCAAAAGTTTTTAAAGAGCGATAGTAACCTTCACGATCTTCTGCCATCGCCTTGATGATATACTCAGGCTCAAACTGAGCGACTTGTTCTAAGGTCCGTGGTCCGATGGCCCCGTCTGGTGTGGCCTCGACAATGCTTTGCAGATATTTAGCTGCGCGTCCGGGCCCGGAGTTCACGGCCCAATCAAACGTAGTAAAGTCTACACCGCCGGGCAGTTCGTCGCCTTTTACTTTGTCCCAGTATCCCTGCTTGTAAATAAGCTCGACATGATCGTCTGAGATGTTTTTTAACTCATCCACGTCTTCTAGCGGGCGACCAAGAAACTCTGAATAGGTACGGTGCGTGATGCCTTTGTTGGTGGCACCGCCGGGATCTTTAGGGTGATCGACAAAACCACCCTCATGCTTCAACACCATCTCAAGGCTTTTAAAAAAGTTAGCTTCCATTATCCAGTTCCCATCAAGCCCATGATCCCGTCGCCGGGAAAGGCTGCGGCCATACGGCGGCGCGTGTCAGGTTGAGAAGGTGCCTGCGCCAACGAGACTGGTGAGGCAGATGTTGTCTGCGGCGCAGGCATAGGCACCGCGGGAGGAGCGGGTGCCATGCTT
>CAACVD010000904.1_pt1 | contig 14284 bp, 21 predicted proteins | sample 2381771 | NCBI WGS metagenome assembly CAACVD01 (sample SAMEA5211965, study PRJEB30684) | marine metagenome | biome: Marine; feature: Epipelagic; material: Water | collected 2015-10-15 | depth 15 m | reverse complement strand
ATGAGAGGTGGAACCTGTGTCCAAAATTGAGAAGCAGTATGAGCCGTGTAAAAAATGTGAGTTGAATATCGTAGAAACAAAAGATTTGATTATGGCGTTATGGGATGCCATATCGATTGCCGAGGGCGGTAGACGAGCCGATATCACCCCTGTTGGAAAGACAAAAGTAGCAATTCCCTCTAATTTTCAAGGGGAAAGCATAGACGCTTGTCTGTCAGTTTTACCCAAACGAAACAAACCTACATTAAAAGCAATAGGATGAATAAAAAAACCCCGGTGTTGATCCCAAAAGAGGGCACCGGGGCTAAAAGGGCGATGCAAAAAGGGGATTTGCACCATTTTGATCGTTAAAAGCGGGAGGAGAACTTTTAACACCGCAAGCGTACTACTCCGCCACTAACAAGTCAACAAGTAGTGTTATAGTTGACGCGCCAGTTTTTTTGAATTATCGTGTATCTCTGACCTCATAACTATTTGGAGTATGCGATTGATGAAATATCTAGAAAAACGAGAAAGAGTGAACGGAAAAGCAGTTTGGATCTGTAATCCTTCCGCCTCTGTCAAAAGAGCCCTTAAAATTGGGTCAAAGACGTTCAAATTACGCTCAGAAGCAGAGAAATACTGCAAGACTGTAGCGTTACAATTTGATCTACACAGGCGTCAGGTTGATAACCAGCTTCATATCGATCAAGAGACGGTGCGAGGGCTCGTAAACTTCTACAAAACCACCCGTGAATGGTCAAAACTGAAAGAAAACAGTCAAATTTTCTATGATTTGTGTTTTAGAAGTGCTTTTGAGACATATTTAGGCAAATCTAACGCCGCTTTTGGTGAATTAATTGCCTCAAATATTAAGGCAACTCAAGCAGATAGGTTATTTTTGCAGATTGAGAAGGATTTTAGCACTCACCGGGCTGTACACGCCACTAAAGTACTGCGTAAAGCATACAATGTGGGTATTCGGAACGATAAAGTTACCTTTAATCCCTTTGCAAAGATGCAAAAAACCCAACTAGACACTCGAAAAGTCGTTTGGACTGAAGGTGATGTGTTCAAACTCATTGAGACAGCCGACAAAATGGGATTCCCATCCATCGGTACACTTGCCCTACTTAATTATGATCTTTGTGGCCGCCCGGGAGATATGATGAAGCTACAATGGGATGGCGTAGACCCAGAAGGTAACATCAATAAATATGAAGACGGTACCTTTTACTACACACAAGAGAAAACAGGTACACATATGGAAGTGCCAGCCTCTCCACGTTTGATCACAAGATTAAAAGGTACAAAGTGGGCTGATACAGAACAAAAAAGGTACATAGCTACCTGTGAGACAACAGGTGAGCCCTATAGTAAGGATCTACTTGTCAAATACTTTGCCCGGATCCGTAAAGCCGCTGGTGTACCAACACATCTACAACTCAGAGATCTAAGACGTACAGGAGCCACAGAGATGGCTGACAACGGCTGTACTGAAGACGAGTTAAGGGCTGTAGGCGGATGGCAATCAAGAGAGATCTTAGCGACTTATGTGCGCCCGACTAGGAAGATGGCAAACAACGCTCAATTGAAGAGATTTGCGTAATGAATGCTGTGATCAAACCAACAAAAGACAAATGTAGGCAGTGTAAAAATCGTGATGCTGTAATCGTTGAGCAAAATCATTTTTATTACTGCGCCGAATGTAAACTAAAAGAAATAAGGAGAATAAATGGTAACAAAAAGACATTACCCAGAAGCCGTGCCGTGTGATTTCTGTGGGAGATCCACATACGGTGTTATCTATCCAGATGACAAAGAATCAGTAAAATGTACCTCATGTCATATGGAGTTAACTAAGGTAGCTGATAGTGTAGCTGTGAACGGACGATGGAGAAGCAACCATTTTCGACCATTCCACTCCACTTTAGCTTATAGACAAAAGAAGTTATTTAAATAAATCAATTACTTACGGATGGTTTGGTAGGCCCGGAGGGACTCGAACCCCCAACCAAAGCGGTAGGTAAGTTGTGAGTGTTATCAAACACTTACACGCCGCTGGGGTGGTTAAACTCATAACTATAATTTAGTTAATGTAATTGTTGACCGATAGCAAAATCCGTGCTATAAAAGCGAGGCCGCTTCGGGGCCGAGCTACCCATTAACGGTTAAAATCACTAGCAAACGGATGAAAATATGAGACATGTACAATCGATCTGAACAAATCGAAATACTGAAATCGGTTAAAGTCAAAGAGGGCACTTCACGAACAATGGATTGCCCTTTTTGTTTGGGTAAACGAAAATTCAGTATCACTAACGATAATGGCACGATTTTATGGAACTGCTATAAAGCCTCGTGTGGGGCTCGTGGTGCCTATCGTAAGGGAATGAGTCTCGAACTTATTAAAGATCGCTTAGATGGCTCCTATGAGCGTCCTAGACCCAAGTATAAGGGTAACCCTATACCCGAGATACTATCCAAGCCTACGAATCATCCTAGAGTCATGGATTACCTAAAGCGTGTTAATTGTCTGTCTGCATTTAACTCAGGTCAGGTAAAGATTCGTTATGCACCAGCCGATGATCGTTGTTTGTTTTTCGTAAACGATAATTACGGGGCGGTAGGTAGATCGATGTCTGAAGAATCACTACCGAAATGGATGACATATGGCGATACGAGTTGCCTGTTCGAGTGGGGTAAAAAAGGTACAACGGGCGTAATTGTAGAAGATGTACCTTCTGCATGTGCCGTAGGGTCAACTGATTTGTTCACCGGGATAGCTCTTCTAGGCACAAATTTAGGAACAAAACATAAACACCTACTAAAAAGTTATGAGAGTTTAGTTATTGCTCTTGACAGCGATGCCAAAAAAAAATCATTACTGCTATTAGAGCAATTACAAGGTCTTAATAAAGTTACGGTAAGATTCCTAACTAAAGACTTAAAGTATTGCTCAAGAGAGGAAATAACAAAGGTAATGTCAAATGAAGTGTAGAGCCGTTGCAGTAATTGATTACGATTTACCCGGGGGATATCGGGATGCCGCAATCGAAGAGGAAGCCCTACAAAAGGCTATCGATGAATTAGTTAAAGGGAACCCCAAAGTCGTATATTCAGAGATTGATATGAAAGAACGCCGGGGTAACAACAAGCCAGACATAAAAAAGATGAAATTTCGTACCAGCTAAAACCCTATATATTCCGTAGTAAATGGCCCTGTCGAAAGATGGGGCTTTTTTTATTTTCGGTTTAGTGCTATCGTGTAGCAGAACTATAATTTAACAGTTACACTAGCTATGGACATAAAAATTCTAAAATCCTGTCTGCATTTCGACTTCTATGTCGAGCATAAGGCGAATCTAAGTCCTAGCTTATTCAGCGAGGAGTATAGAGATGCGTATCAAATCATCCAGAAAGCACACGAAAAATATCAAGACAACTTATCACCGCCAGATCTCTTGGCGTTATGGCAAAACGAAAACCCTGTCGCTACCCAAGCTGACACTTCCGAATTTAACAAACTCATTACAGACATATCAACCACCGAAGAACTTAACCGGGGCGTAGTAAGTGACGTTATCCAAGGCTTATGGCAACGCCATATCGGTACGAAGGGTGCTAATATTTGTGTCGAGATTGCTGATGGTAATCCTACTGCTATGGATAGGCTATGCCAATTAGTCGAAACAGTCCGGCCCGGGTTTCTACCAACTGACTTTGGTGAGAAGACAACGAAAGATATCGATAAGTTACTCGAAGGAGTAAGCAACAAGAATCGATATCAATTTAATATAGCTACATTGAGTAGGCACATTTATGGGGTTGGGCCCAGAGAGTTCGCTGTCATCTTTGCTCTACCAGAAACAGGTAAAACAGCATTTCTAGTTTCTATCTGTTGTGCGCCCGGTGGATTTTGTGAGCAAGGCGCAAAGGTAATTTATCTCGGTAACGAAGAGGACACTGGCCGTACCATGTTACGGGCTATCCAAGCCTATTCTGGTGTTACTCGGGAGCAAGTAGTTGCTGATCCTAAAACACCCCGGCGTAAGTTCGATGAGATATCGGATTTGTTTGACATGAATGAGATCCAAGATTGGGATCTTAACAAGATAGAAGCATACGTTGAGAAAGAACGCCCAGACATTCTGATTGTAGACCAAGCAGACAAAGTAAACATCAACGGTAACTTTAATGCTGGTCATGAACGGTTGCGGGAACTTTACCGTAGGCTGAGAGAGACAGCCAAGAAGTATGACTGCGCTTTAATAGCAGTTAGCCAAGCCAGCAATGATGCCAAAGGTCGTACCCGTTTATCTGGGTTCGATATGGAAGGATCTAAGATTGGTAAGATGGCTGAAACAGATTTGGTTATCGGCATCGGCCGCCATGAGCAAGGTGATGTGGATGACTCTGAACCGGATACCACCAGATACTTAACCGTGAGTAAGAATAAACTCAGCGGCTGGCATGGGACGGTTATTTGTAACATCCAGCCGGATGTAAGTAGGTACACAGAATAATATGCTAGTAAGATTATCTAAACAAGACGCCCATAGTTCCAAGCTGATGGGTGCTGACACAGTTAAGCTCTGCGAAATGCAAGGCTTCCAACCAAGACTAGAGAACGAAAACCAAAGTCGAACAGAAGCAAACATTTACGGTTTCAAAGCAGAGTTTGCAGTAGCCCGGTTATTCGATTTAGAGCCACCTACGATCAATGTTTTATCAGACGGTGGTGTTGATCTTTGGTGCGGTAACATATCGATTGATGTGAAGTTTACCAACCAAGAATTTGGGCCACTGGTATTCGATCAGATACCAAAGTTTAGAGCCCACATAGCCGTCTTAGTAGGACGTACTGATGATACCAACGTTATGAGAGTTAACGGTTGGATTGACCGCCCAGCATTCAAAAATCAGGCCAAGAAAGCTGACTTTGGATACGGCGAAAGATTGGTGATGGAGTATGACACTTTGCTACCAATCGAAACTTTATGGAAACACTTTATGGAAATTAAATTCAAAGGATATTAGATGACGAAAATATTTGTTGGTGACTTAGAGACGACTGTTCAGTTTCTAGATCACGGGAAGGACAACAGCCCCAAAAACCCAAAGAACAAAATAGTATCAGCGCACTGGCGCATCATAGAAGACGGAGTAATCGGCCCACCCAAACGGGCCATTTTTTTCCATAACGAAAAAGACGTACCAGATACTCCAGATGAATTAAAAAAAGATCTGAATGAATGTTCAGTCAGTACATGGCACAACGCCAAATTCGATGTATCGTGGATGTTAGAGGCTGGCTTCAGTATACCAAAACAGGTGTACTGCACGATGGTAGGTGAATACATCCTCGCCCGGGGTCAACGACAAGAACTGTCGCTTAAAGCTACCGCTGAACGAAGAGACGTTACTCGTAAAAAATCCGATCTGGTAGACGAGTTATTTAAAAAAGGTACAGGCTTTGAGGCTATGCCACTCGATACGGTTATTGAGTATGCAGATGCTGACGTATTGTCATGTGCTGAGATTTACCTAGCCCAACAAAAAGACCTTGAGAAAGAAAGTAACAAAGGTCTTCAGCCTATCTATGATCTTATGAACGAGATGTTGTTGTTCCTAGTTGAGATCGAGAGGAATGGTATAGCAATTGATACTGAGACTTTACACAAAGTCCGGGATGAATATCTTGCTGAGAAAAAAGAGATAGAGCAACGCTTAGAAGATATCGTCTTAGATGTGATGGGCGATACTCCAGTTAATTTAAATTCTGGAATCGACATGACTAAGGTCGTTTACTCTAGGACGGTACTCAATCGGGATTACCATAAGAATGCTTTCAACATCGGCGTCAATGCCCGGGGTAAACCATTACCGCCACCTCGTATGAGCCCAGCGCAGTTTGCCAATACTGTACGCAAATCAACTCGCAAGGTAATGAAGACAGTTGCCCATCATTGTGAGCATTGCAAAGGTACAGGAAAGGTACAGAAGATTAAGGTCAATGGTGAGCCCTATAAAAACCTGTCCAAGTGTACACACTGTGACGGCAAAGGATACACACTCACCAAAACAGGGCAAGTAGCCGGGCTAAAGCTCGTGCCCACTACTCCAATGGATGCCAGCATCAATGGTTTCAAGACCGATAAGGTCACGATTAAGAAACTGATTAGTCAGGCTGAACAAAAAGAAAATTTAGTTGCCGTGGAATTCTTGACTAAGATATCTAGGCTAAACGCGATTAGCACTTACCTAGACTCGTTTATCAAGAACATTGATCAATCAACCAGAAAAACTGGTTTACTTCACGCGCAGTTCAACCAGTGCATCACTCGTACAGGGCGATTGTCATCCAGCAATCCTAACTTCCAAAATATACCGAAGGGATCTAAATTTCCCGTACGCAAAGCCGTACGTTCTAGGTTTGAAGGCGGCACCATTTTGGAAGCCGACTTTATTAGTCTTGAGCATCGCGTGGCCGGAGAACTTTCTCGTGACGAACAAATCATTGAAGACATTCAAACAGGTAAGGATGTCCATAAACAGACTGCTTCGATTATTAATCAGTGTCCTGTTGAAAATGTTACGAAGGATATGCGACAGGCGGCGAAAGCCTATACCTTTGCACCTCTCTACGGCGGGATGGGTGCTAACGAGCCCCCGCATGTCCAAGCCTACTTCAAAGAATACTTTAACATCTACCGAGGATTAGCTGATTGGCACAAAGAGTTGATGAACGGTGTATTGCGCGATGGGTTAGTTAAGATACCCAGCGGCCGTGAGTTCTATTTTCCAAACGCCAAACGACTACGAAACGGCCGAGTAACAAATGCTACAGCTATTGTTAATTATCCTTGTCAATCTTTTGCTACAGGTGATCTGGTGGTGTTATCGTGTATTAGGGCACTAAGACGTTTCAAAGCAACTCAATTAAAATCAAAATTTATTTTAACAGTGCATGACTCCATAGTCGTTGATGTTTACCCGGGAGAACAATCTAAGGTTGTAGAAGGTTTGAAGTGGGCGATGGCAGAAATGCAAGAAGAAGTATTAGAACGATTTAATTACGCATTACTACTACCACTCGACATCGAAGTTAACATTGGGCCAAATTGGATGGAACAAAACGAGATCTCGATTGACTAGTTACATTAACTGTAGTATCCTATTTACCTTAACTAATTTTTAAACGGAGAAATTTATGAATGAACTCGCAACAATATCCAGATCTGAACAATTGGAACTGGCGGCCACCTTGGGAATGGGTGGTACTGATGGCCCTAGTGGCACTGATCGTCTGCCTGAGTTGAAAATCAACTATCAGGAAGAAAACGAACAAGGGCAAGAATTGCCTCGTGGTCAGCTTTTTGTAAAAGGCACGGGCGAAGATCCGATCTTTGCTAAGACGGTTACCTTCCGTCCCTTGAGTCAACTGTTTCAATGGATTGAATACGATCCCGAAGCAAACAAAGTTGCGAATAAAACACTTATGATTCCGATGTTACGAGATGAAGCTCGTGACATGAAAGGTACAGTTCGTTGTGGTAAACCTGTATCTAAAGTACTCAATGAAATGAGTAAGGAAGATCAGAGAAAGTACACTAATATCAAGTGCTTTCGTCAAATTCGTGGCTTAGTGTCATATAAGGGTAAGACAGCCGATGGTGAAGAGGCAAAGATTGAAAACATGCCTGTCATTATTATGGCGAAAGGTTCTGGTTTCGGTACGTTTGAGGACGAGTTTCTTAAACGAATACCTAGACGGAATAAGATGTATGAATTTTCATCAAAGGTTAGCCTCACCAGAGAAAAAGGTGCTGGTGGTAATGTTTGGTGGGTAATGCATTATGAGCCCCAGCTAGACGATCCTTTACCGATGACTGAAGACATCTACGAGACATGCAAGGTCATGGCTTCGATGGTTAAATCAGAGAACGAAAAGGTTGAGGCCGCCTATAAGAAAGCCTTAACAGACAGTGACGCTACGCTCCACGCAGTGGAAGCAATTGAGGGCGTAAGTACAGACTTAGAAGACGATTTAGCAGACGAAGAGTAAACTATGGCAGACGGACAGGAGTCGGGCCACTGGTACGATACGGATGGTAATTCGCAGTACACCATTGTCGGCGCAAACGGTAAAACCCGCAATACAACTTTAAGGGATGCTCGTAAGAACGGATTCGTTCCGTCAGTTACGACTGTCCTTAATATTGCCGCTAAACCAGCATTAGAAAACTGGAAGATAAAGCAAGCTATTAATAGTGCGCTGAAGCTACATCAAAACGAAGATGAATCTCTTCATCAATTCATACAACGGTGTAAGAAAGACAGCCAGAAGGTTACTGAAGAAGCGGCCGAAGCTGGTACGTTTATCCACTCTATGATTGAAGACGGGTTCACTGGTAAAAATGAGTCTGGTGTATACAAGCGGGTCAGGGAATTTCTCGATGAAAAGTTTCCCGATGAAACTTGGTTAGCTGAAGAGTCGTTTTATTCTGAACTTGGTTATGGGGGTAAGATAGATCTTTACTCCAAGTCCGGTATCTTTGTTGATTTTAAAACAAAAGATAATCTGGAAGGAAAAGATCCAGAAACCCTAGCGTATGACAATTACGGGATGCAGTTGTCTGCTTACGCACAAGGATGTGGCTACGTTAAAGATGTAGAAAGAGTATCGGTCTTTGTAGATCGAGGAGATACCCGGGTAGTACTGGGGCATGTATGGGATAAAGAAACGCATACCAGACACATGGAGATGTTTAACAATCTTCTACAGTACTGGATACTTGTCAAAAACTATAACCCTACGAAGACAGCCTAATGGCGTATGTTGCAAATCGTAGGAGACAGGCAATAGCCAATGGCTATCGATCTGGTCTTGAAGAAGATATAGGAACCCAACTTAAAGAAGCCGGGATTAAGGCGGAGTACGAACCCTTCCGTATTCCGTTCATGGTGCCTGTTATCCAGCGGCATTACACCCCGGACTACGTTTTACCAAATGGAATTGTAATAGAAAGCAAAGGACGTTTTACAACAGAAGACCGTAAAAAGCATATTTATATTCGTGAAGAATACGGGCCGTCTCTCGACCTTCGTTTTGTCTTCAATAACCCACGCGGAAAACTTCGTAAGGGCAGTAAGACATCATACGCGGATTGGTGCGAGAAGCACGGCTTTTTATTTGCCGCTAAAGAAATTCCTGTTGAGTGGATTAAAGAGCGGCCTAAGAAACGCTCCGTAAATTTATTAAATAAAATAAGAGGTTTATGAGTATGCAAGAAGAAAAGTTTATTGGAGCATTTATAGAATTAGTACCCAACCTAGAAACCGAAGGTGTTGATTTTCGTTTTGGTTGGGAGTTCCCGGATAAGATGGATGAAGAGTCTCAAGAGATCTTAAAAAATCTCGTAGCCGGAATATTCGGATTATTGAGTTCTCAGGATCAAGAGATCCTATCTATCGGACAAATTGTTCGTAACGTTTCCTCGTTTGAAGAGAGTATGCAGATCGTTTCAGATACTGAAATTATCTTTACTCCAGACGAAGAATTACTTGAAAAGTTTCAAGACAGCAAAGTGATCGACATTAACAAATTCAAACCCAAAAAGGATTAGTTAATGGCGAGGTTGTTAATAGGACTATGTGGCAAAAAAGGTAGTGGTAAGACCTACATAGCTAACCACATGAACGAAACGCATGATGCGATAGTCTGTCGATTTGCTGACACAATTAAATGCATGATGAAAGTCATGGGTTTTAACGAACGTCAGATCTCTGGTGATTTAAAAGAAAAACCTTGTGAGATCCTAGATGGTAAAACTCCCCGCTACGCGATGCAAACGCTTGGTACCGAGTGGGGTAGAGACATGATCCATAAAAATATATGGGTCAACATAGCACTAGCCCGTACCGAACACATGTCCGGGGTAGCTATCTTCGATGATGTAAGATTTCCAAACGAAATAGAAGCAATACACAAAGCTGGCGGAGTAGTCGCTTGGGTAGAGCGTAGTTCAATTTATTTTGGCAAAGATAATCATCCTTCTGAAATATCAGTCACCCCGGCGGATTGTGACATTTTTTTAGATAACACCATCGACACAAATATTCTCTGTTCAAACTTACACGGCTGGGCGGAATTACAGAAACACATAAGAGAAAAGAAGACAAAACAATGATGCTTGCCGAAGAAATACACATAGATTTAGAAAGAGATAATTTATTCGATGACCTTGGACTTACTCGGCTTAGAGAAAGCTACATGATACAAGGTGAAGGAAGTCCACAAGAACGTTTTAAGTTTGTTTGTGAGAAGTTTGGAACCGACAAAGAACACGCACAACGCCTTTATGATTACACCAGTAAACATTGGTTATCTTTATCTACACCTATTCTATCTTATGGCCGTAGCAAACGCGGCTTACCTATATCTTGTTTCCTAAGTTACCTCGATGACAGTGCCGAGGGATTAGTAGAGACATTAAGTGAAGTAAACAACTTGTCGATGCACGGCGGCGGCGTTGGCATTCATGTACAAATAAGAGCATCAGATGATATATCAGTTGGGGTAATGCCTCATCTCAAAACATATGATGCATGTTCTATGGCCTATCGTCAGGGCCACACGAGACGCGGAAGTTACGCCACTTTCTTAGATATTAGTCACCCCGATATTATATCTTTTGTAGAAATGAGAAAGCCTACAGGTGATCAGAACTTTCGTACTTTGAATCTTCATCACGGGGTGAACATCTCAAACGAGTTTATGGAGATTATTGAAAACTCAATGAGGGATGAAAATTATGACGACTCGTGGCCTCTCATCAACCCAAACAACAAAGAAGTGGTTGAGACGGTTTCCGCTAAAAGCCTCTGGACTAAGCTCCTCGAAATGCGAACCCAAACCGGAGAACCCTACTTTATCTTCATCGACAACGCCAACGACAAACTACCAAGCTGGCTTAAAGATCAAGGACTCAAAATAAATGGGTCTAATCTTTGTACGGAGATTTTCTTACCAACTAGCAAAGAAAGAACAGCCGTATGTTGTCTATCAAGTTTGAACATAGAGTATTTTGATGAATGGAAATCAAATAGAAAGTTTATCCCGGACGTTATGGAATTGCTCGATAACGTCTTGGATGCTTTCGTTAAAGAAGCACCCCCCACGATCTCCAGAGCCGTTGTATCAGCCCTTAATGAGCGTTCCATAGGTATTGGTACCCTTGGGCTCCATGCGTACTTCCAGAAGAAGGATATGGCCCTTGAGGGGGTAATGACGAAGGTTACCAATAAAGCAATCTACCAGCACATCCATAAAGAATGTAAGCGGGGAGATAAAATTCTATGTGATCTACGCGGCCCTTGCCCAGATGCTAAAAAGGCTGGAGTAGAAAGAAGGTTTAGTCATTGGACTGCTATAGCACCTAACGCATCTAGCTCTTTGATTATGGGTAATACGAGCCCCAGTATCGAACCGTATAGAGCTAACGTATTTAGACAAGACACAATGTCAGGTGCGTATATACAACGCAATAAATATCTAGAGGCCAAGCTAGAAGAACTAGATATGAACAATCAAAAAATATGGGCCAGCATAACGGCTAACGATGGATCCGTTCAGCATCTAGATCTACCGCAAGAAGTAAAAGACGTATTTAAAACAGCTAATGAAATAGACCAACTTTGGCTGATAGATTTAGCTTCTGATCGTCAAGAATATATTGATCAGGGGCAGAGTCTAAATTTATTTTTCCGCCCAGACGTAAACGTAAAGTATCTACACGCCTGTCATTTTTTATCGTGGAAGAATGGTCTAAAGAGCCTGTACTACTGTCGATCCGATAAGCTCAGAAAAGCAGATCGAGTAGGATTACAGATTAAACGTAAACGTATTGAAGATGAGATAGATCTCTCGGCTGTTGCCGATGGAGATGTCTGTCTCGCATGTGAAGGATAACAATGAAAAATATATCAGAAGGGTTTTACCGAGCCCTGTATGTCAAATTCGGTGCAGAGCGAGAGGTAGCTAAGATTAACCTCGAAGCATATTTTAGTCGGCCCGTTGGAGTAGCAGAACACCCAAACATCGTGGATTCTATGGATCAGTTGTTTGAAAAATATTGTTGTGCTTGTGAAAAATTAGAACGCCTTGAAGCCGACTTTGGTCACTTCTCAGGGGGCGAAGATGGGGAAACGTAAATTGAAATTAACTGACACAAGGGATTTTTATAAACCCTTTAACTACCCTTGGGCTTATGAAGCATTCCAAGCCAGCGAACAGATGCATTGGTTGTGGACAGAAGTGCCTATGCTTGAGGACACAAAGGATTGGCGTCACCGTTTGAATGACGGAGAGAAGGATTTTCTTACAAAGATCTTCCGGTTCTTTACTCAGGGCGATATAGACGTATCTGGTGCGTATATTAATAACTACCTACCAGTATTCCCACAGCCCGAAGTAAGAATGATGTTGTCATCCTTCGCGGCCCGGGAAGCAATACATGTGGCGGCCTACAGTCATCTTATCGAGACGCTAGGTATGCCGGAGTCTACCTACAATGAGTTTCTTGAATACGAAGAGATGGTAGAGAAGCATGACTTTTTTAAACAGTTACAGGAAGGACAGAACCTACCCGCCCAAATAGCGGCGTTCAGTGCATTTACCGAAGGTATGCAATTGTTCAGTTCTTTTGTTATGCTGTTGAACTTTGCAAGGCATGGCAAGATGAAAGGTATGGGCCAGATCATTGCTTGGTCTATTGCGGATGAAACACTGCACACAGAGAGTATGATCCGATTATTCAGAACCTATGTCCAAGAGAACAGAAGCCTTTGGAATGATAAAAACAAAAAGTTAATTTACCAGACCGCCGAAAAAATGGTTGAGCTAGAAGATAAATTTATTGGTCTGGCTTTTGGTGTTAACGAGATGGAAGGGCTCACACCAATCGAAGTGAAACAATACATCAGATACATATGTGACAGACGTTTAATCGCGCTGGGCATGAAGGGCATATACAAAGTTAAGACAAACCCTCTGCCTTGGGTTGATGGGATGTTGGGTGTTACTCACACCAACTTCTTTGAAAATAAGGTAGTAGATTACGCAAAAGGGGCACTTACTGGCGATTGGTCAGATGTATGGGGAGCGGTAGCGTAGGAGCTATCATGCCTAAGAAAAATCAACCCAAAAAAAAGCCACTACAAGTGGCCTTCGATATGGGTAAAAACGCTTTTTATAGGGGTATATTTGATAGCCCTTACAAGAAAACCTCGTTTCTCCATAAGGAGTGGCAAAGAGGCTTTAACGCTGGTTATTTTGAAAATCGTGATCAGCAAATAAAACGAGCTAACTAGACGATAACTATTGTCTTATTTAGAATTTTGTTGTATATTTAACTATTCATGGAGTATGTATGTCTATAGACTTCAGCAACTTAACTGATCTTAACGACCTGATATTAAAATGGGGCAAGGAAAAAGGTATTTTGCCTGATCCCGAACCAATGTGTCAGCTTGAAAAAACAGAAGAAGAAGTTGCAGAACTTCGTAAAGCGATTGAAGAACATGACATTGATGAAGTCAAAGATGCCCTTGGTGACATCTATGTGACGCTTACAATGCAAGCAGAAGCATGGGGCTTCACGATGGAAGAATGTGTTCAAGCCGCTTACGATGTTATTAAAAACCGCACAGGTAAAATGGTGAACGGTAAATTTATTAAAGACGAATAGGAGTATTTATGTCTGATACAAAAAATTCCGAGGCACCAGCACCGGAACAAACAGTTGATGACCTTTTAGATAATATGAAAGGTAAATATGAGTCTGTGATCGTTACAGGATTTAATTCTGATGGTCATTTATTCATGTCTAGTAGTGTTACAAACATTCCGTTTATGCACTGGACGTTAAACAAATCTATATTTGAACTTGGGTTGTTTGAGAAGAACGCACAAGAACAAGCCGATAAAGCGAAAGCCGAAAACGAAAAAACCCCAGAGTCAGATGTTGACACTGAGGCTTCTGAATCGTAATTAATTGTTATTCCATTTGCTAGTGGGATACCCGCCCTCATCTCCGTCTAACCAACGGGCTCAAGATGGGGGCTTTTTTATATCCAACCAGAAAATATATTTAAGATAATAAGTATACAGGCTGTTATATTGATCAAGGCGATTACTGTTCGTATGCTGGCTACGATATCTGAGTCGCGTTCACTATCGTTTGGTCTTTCCCCAAGAGACAATGCCCAAAGTTTCCAAGCCCTTTTTATTCGGCCTTCCATT
>CAACVD010000903.1_pt1 | contig 14297 bp, 11 predicted proteins | sample 2381771 | NCBI WGS metagenome assembly CAACVD01 (sample SAMEA5211965, study PRJEB30684) | marine metagenome | biome: Marine; feature: Epipelagic; material: Water | collected 2015-10-15 | depth 15 m | reverse complement strand
GGCTTTTGACGATGACAAGCTGGGCATTTTGCATTACAACGAAATGTTAATTCAGTTGTTAATTGTCTATACTTTCTCATTCGTATCTAAGAGCCACAACGAGATCTGTTGTTTGTAATGATCCTGATGAGTGTTTAAATTTTGCTAGTAATCTATCTCCAGCACTAAATGTTTTTGATATGACATTAGTATTACCCACATCACCAGTCGCAGCCCCATTTACTACAACATTATTTCCGTTTGTGCTTGCATCAGATCCATTAATAAATAAGTCTACTTGTGTTACTGATGGATTAACAGCAGTTTCAACGTCTAACTGAGCAGTTATATGAGTTAACCTACCCGCAACTGGTACTTTAATACCCTGCCCTGCATCTACACCTCCCGCAGTCTGTAGTTGCCTATGAGTAGTGCTACCAACGAAAGTACTATTGTGCCCAAAAATTAACATCGTAGCAGCGTTAGAGGAAACAAGACCAATAGAGGTAAGAGCAAGCTCAGTATTTCCAGACACAGTATTAACATTAGCTGTAACAGTGTTAACGTTTGAAATCATACCATTATTAAGTATCAGTGTATTGCACGAATCGCCTAAGTGCTGTATTTCAATAGTTGTGTTTGCAATATGACCAGCTCTGTTTACACTAGAGTTAGCTACCGCTGCATTAGAGATAGCATTTGCATTCAAAACTGTTGCTGTTACTCTTGTAAGTGACATTTTTACTCCTTAGTTTCGGTCTCTTCTTCAAGTTCCGCAAAAAATTCAGCTAAAAAGTCTTTTTGTTCTAAAGGCTCTTCTTCTTCATTTTCAAAAAATTCTTTTATAAAGTCCTCAACTTGTTGATCAACAGTTGGAGGTTTTAAAAGTTCATCAAACTCTTCATCAATACAAGCTCGTGTAATAAAAGTTTTAATAAAATCAATTGTTTCGCTATCTAAAGGGTCACGATGTGTTATGAATATTCTCTCTGATATTTCAAGTTCACCTTTATTTTCATAATACATGCCAATCTCTTCTCCCTCAGTTAATTTTAATAGCTCTGGAGCAGCTTCCAAAATTTTTTCAAGTGGAAAAGCTCTTTGAATCATTGGAGGTGAATGTTTACCTTGTGAAAGATCTCTGTATTGACAAAAAAGCATTTTTTGATTCATTTCATCTATATTAAATTTTAAATATTCCATCTATAATTTGTTCCTAAGTTTTTATTATGTAATTAACTGTGACACCGGGCACAGTATAAGTATGGGAGTGATCTGGTATATTAACAGCGTTTACAGCATTCGTTCCTCCAGCGTCTTTTGCGCCAGAGGATACTTCTGTAATTCCTACAGAGGCAGTTAAACTCTCTGAAGTAACAAAAGTAGCTCCTGAAGCGCCAACACCAACTCCTGTTGTAGTGCCTAATGATACTGTTCCTGATCCATATGGGATGTTATTTCTCATATCAGGAATATTAAACGTAGCTGATCCATCACCTACACCATAAGTTGTGCTTAAAATTGCAAATAATGCTGCATATGTAGTTCTACTAATGTCAGAACCATTACAAATTAACCAACCTGCTGGAGCTGAAGCAGCTCCCCAAGCTATTATAGATCCTGCAGGTAAAAGTGGTGCGACCGCAGAATCTGGATCATTAGCTATTGATGTTTGTGCTAAAACTTTAACTGCTAAGTTAGCATAATTACCAGGTGCAGTCATCATGTGAAGACCGTCAGCAGCAGTTGTATGAGAAGTTGCTAAAGCTACATCAGTTCTATGAACAATAGCAACGTTTGAAGCATTTAGAGTTCCAACGCCTAATGAGGTATTTTTTGTAGCTGTTCCTGATAGCTTGAGAGTTACATTATCTTCATACTCTGCATTACCGTCAAAAGAATCAAGAGTGAAAGATGGTTTTGCAAACTCCATCCGATCAATAGTAACCCCTTTTAAAGCGATCATAGCATTAGTTACAGATCCGTTTGTTGGAGGGATGCCAACATCCACAACGTCTGCCATTGTATCATTATTCGCACTAATTAAATAGAGTCTTGCATTAGAAGATAGAGCACCTGCTGCAGATACTGTAGCAGTCAATTCTCCAATCTCATAGGATGCAATATTAGCTGCTAGAGAAGCTATGCCATTTTCGACTCTGTTACCAATTCCAACGCGAGTAAAATTACCCCCAACTGGACCACCTTTTTTGTGCACAGTATCAGATACGTAAAGTGCGTTAGTAGTCGCACTTCTGAATAGCATACCATCCTGCTCACCAATTGCATCCCCTGCTGCTGTTATATTCGTGCTAGCAGGAGGAGAGGTAGATTTAAAAGCTGTTAAGAGAGATCTCAAAGAGTTATTAAACTGTGACCTTGCAGCGTTTAACGAGGTTCCAGCGGTGGGTTCTATAAAGGTATTTGAATCTGTTAATGCCATTTATACTCCTGATGCAGTAAACATTACTGTAGCGCTACTATTAGCTTGATACTCTTTACCATTTTGTGCGGCTATAAGTTTAAAAGAAGCCGCAGTTTTACTAGCAGCTGTAGTAACTGCGATGACTGGGTTAGATAATGCATCATCTTGAGTTAATACTGCATAACTAATAACTGGCCTGTTTATAAATGCAGCACTTGAATAATCAACAGATTTTGGTGATCCATCAAATGTAACAGTATCAGTAAAAATTACCTGTTCTTTATCTACTGTATAACGAAATTTATCAATTGTAAAGTCAAATTGATCTGGCTGTTTATTGTCAATAACAAATTTTATTTGGAACTGTCTAAAAGTTCTTGAACCTGCCTCGTAAGGCACAAAACCTTCATTAACTGTTCCTCCAATAAACTCTCGTACATCAACGTTTCCGTTTGCAAAAAGAAGAGATGAATTATCAACTGTTGTAGTTCTTATAAAAGTTTGTGTAGTAACGGTTCCTAAATCACCAGCAAATGTTTCAGCGCTCCCAGTGTCAGTAAACTGTTTAAAATTTACTAAGGCATAAGAATTACTTTTTCCAAGAGTTATATTTGAAAGGGCGTTTGAACCTGTGCTTTCTCCATTAGCAAAAAATGATTCTCCAAGTTCAAGGGCAGTTGCGTTTATAGTTCCTGCTACTAAAGCATATGAATTTGCATTTGCATAATCTCCTTGATCTAAAACTCCAGAAGAAGTGTAAGTTCCAAAACCAGAGGAATCAAGAGCTGTTGTTCTACCAGCGTCTGTAAAAAGTGATACAGAAGTTGCCCCAATTCGGGTCACATAAAGCTCCCTATCATTTAACTCAGTCATGCCTAATACATCGTGTATGATTACTCTATCACCGTTCACTAATCCATGCTCCGACCCAACAGTGGTTACGACTGCGGGTGAAGCTTTTGTTACTGCTGATATAGAAGTAGCATTTCCAGTATATTGACCATCGTTCCAAATACCCCATACAAAAGCATTAGCACCATCAGCAGTGAATATCCCTTGACCAGATATTAAAGTTTGATTATTTGCATCAAAAACGGCATTTGTAACCTTTGCATCAGAGTTACCAAAACCTAAAACAGTTCCTATCCCTCCAAACGCAGTTTCGTGTAAAACATTTGATTTTACACTGTCTTCAGTTACACCTGTTAAATAGTCATCTTTTTGGTCATTAAACTGTGACTGTATTGATTGAGAGCCTTCTATATCAATTTGTATAGCTCCTGTTAGCGTCTCTCCTAAGTCTCTTACAGCTGTGATGTACTCACTTGTTGAGGTTGCTAATAAATCCGTTGGAGATCCTCCTATGGCAGAAAACCCTGTTGAAGTGCCATTTGAATTGTCTACTAGTGATGATGGATGACCATCTCCTTTATCAGCGAATACGAGTCCTCCTGAGTTAGATGTGGTAAATGATGGAAAATTTTCTTCTGCACTATTAGTGTTTGTAATTCCTGCAAAGGCTGTAGAGGGAGAATCTTCATTAAAAGCCGCAATAACCGTATTTCTATTAGGTCTTGTAGTAGTTAAGGTAACTCCTGTAACTCCTTCAGAAAAATTACCACTAGTATCTCTGGTTCTTACAAGATAAGTAAATTGCCCAAATGCGTCAATAGGAACTGATTTTCTAGAAGTTCCTGATGAAACAGTAATTAAGGGGTCAGCAGCAACAAAATTATCAAGAGTTAGACTAACTTCACCAGGCATTCGTCTGACGACCACCTCTTTTAAATCTAGATCAGCAAGCTGTTCATTTACACGAGGGTACTGCCAAAATAAAGTTATTTGATCAGTCTGCTGACCACCTGTAAAGTTTAACACGTTTTGAGGAGGTGCTGTTTTACCTACGATGTTTTTTGTTACGCTGTTAGTAGCCCCTCTAATATCTTTGTTAAGTGGAGTTACTCTTACAGTTATAGCGTTAGATTCAGACACATCTCCTCTATTAATACTGTTGATGGTAAATCTAATTTTACCATCAGTATCAACACCAGTGGACGGAACCTTTACAGTGTTAAAAGAAGTTAAGTCAGTTCCTCCATCTTGTGATCCTACAGCTTGAACTTGATTTAATCTATAAGAAATTTCATAATCGGTTACCTCTTGACCAGAGATGTGATCAAAAATTACAGTGACTCTAACATTTACTCCACCTGTTTGTTCACGATAAAGCGACTCAACTATTGAAAAATTTTGCACTTTTTGTATTGGAATAGATGATACATTAATTGATTTTGTAACAAAAGGTGAAAAACGTCCTAATACATTTCTATTCCTTGCCCGTAGAGTTGTAACCCCCGTGTCTAAATCAGGAACTGTGAGAGTATCATTCATGGTTAATCTCTCAAATTCGGATCCAACTTCAAAATTATACAATCTATTATTTGAAGTTCTAAAATTACCAGGAAAAGTAGATGAGTCATAAGTAAATGTAACATCTCCTCCAGATACGCTTGTAAATGTGCCTGAGGGGTTTGAGGATATGTTTGTAAAAAATGACCCTAAAAGATTTGCAGATGGTTTTCTATTAGTAAGTACACCTGTTATTGATGATGAAAAATATGGAATGCTGATAGTATCATTATTTTCAAGAGTTATTCTATATATAGAATTTGTTGAAATTGTACTGTTATAGGTTGGACTAGCAGGGTCATAAGATACCCCAACTACACTAAATGTATTTCCAGCTGATGTTTGTACATTATCTCCAACTTCGATTACTGGCGGAGCGTAGTAATCAGCCTCTACTCTGAATCTTTCATCATTTTGTAGCTTATTATAAGAAATTACTGAATTAGCTGCTGCATCAAAATTTCTTGTGAAAGTATAGTCACTTTTTGTCTTTTCAATACCATCTACAAAAAGTCGAGTAAAAATTTTATCTCTAGGGTCAATCTCTAACTCTATACTATTAGCATCTCCAGTCGCTCCTGTCAATACTCCATCGCGAACATAAGTAGATTCAGCACCTTTTAAGTAAAAACTAGTATTATTATACGTCCTTGAGTCTAACATCTGCGTTATAGTTACATAAAAAGGAAGACTTGGTAGTAAAGCACTAAGTTTTGTTCCACTCGTATTTGTATTTGCAATTTTTACTTTATGATTTGCTTTATCACTTGATACTATTTGCCTACTCATTGCAGTAATTTTAGGAGCAAATCCAATAAAATTTAAAGCACTCTGATCAGATGTTTTTTCTTCAATTGGGATACTAATAAAGTCGCTACCTTTTAGAGTAGGAGCATCCGCACTACCGTCATTTACTTCAGATACATGCATAAAAAAGTTTTCGTCAAATACATCTCCATACCCTGAGATGGTCATCTCTATATTACCGTCATCAACTCCCCCATTAGTATCAGTTTCTGCTATTGCGGTACACAGTAATTTTATCTCACCAACAGGGGTAGTAAATCCATTTTTACCAGTTAAAGAGACTAAAGCATCACTTTGAGAAACTGCGTCAGCATTACTAACTTTAAAAGTTAAAGCACCTGCAGACCCTCCTGTTACATTTGCAATCAGCGTTTCTGAATCTGGATTTGATACAAAAAAATCTGTTCTAAAATCTTGGTTATAACCAAGAGACTCAGTGGTCTCTTCAATAACCCCATCAACTACAACAGATCCGTCTAAAGTTCTACGAGGCACTGGTCTAAAAGTTACACTTGGAATAGGTGGAACAGAGAGGGGAGATATAATATCTGTATAAGATGTCGGAGTATAATCAATAAAAGTATCTGAGTCAACATAAACATTTGGGATATACTCAATTCCTGAGATTGTTACTTCATCTTCTGTAGACTCTCTTGATAGACTAGTAATTTTAAAGAGCTTACCAGCTTTGTTAGTATAAAAGTCTCCAGGATTTTCTATTTCTCCAAATGACCATAAGTCTCCCCGTTTTGGGACAGTGTTAGCGGTGAAAGTTGAAAAATTTTCAAACTGCTTTGTTATTCTATTAAAACGTTGTATAACCTTAACTCTTGCTTGATCAACTCCAGTAGACACATTATCAGTTTTTGTAAGTGTAAAGTCAGTTTTATTAAGTATGTATAAATCAATTCTATCAGAATCCATTTTAATTACTCTAAGAGCCAACGGCCCTGTATTACTTGTAAATAGGGTTGAAGTTAAGGAAGGAGAAGTAAAATGCTCTAAGTATATGTTAGAGTTACCTGATTGCAATTGCAAATTTGAATCTTGGAAAGTTTTGCCACTGTAGCCATAAGCAATTCCTGATTGTTGTTGGGCAACAGAAATCACATCGCCTGGTGCAAGATTTAATGCATCTGAGCTGGTTGTGAATGATATATTTCGCCTTTGAAAAGTTGAGGCTGCAATTTGATATTGAGCAAATCTTAAAGCTTGTGACCTTCTCGTAGTTCCAAATAAGTCAAGTGATACTACATTCTCGACAATACCAGGCACTGAACCGTCATTTCTATCTGAGGTATCGATTCTAACTGTTTCACGTTTATAATGATTTGTGGGTTCAATATAACTGACATCTGCTCCAGTTATGATATCACTTTCTTTATTACCTGATATCTGTAAGGATCCTTGTTTAATATTAGTCTCATTGAACAACATGACTGGAAATTCATCAGGCATATCAACAGCTAAAGTGATTTTTCCTAAAGAGTATACAATCGCGCCCCTAAAGGAGGCTGCAAGAGTGTTTAATGTATCCATCGCCTGTGACTGATCTGAAATAACGCAGTTAAGTGTAAATCTACGCTCTTTAATTTTTGTACCCTCTGGTAAACCTACTAAATTCTGTCTTACTGTTGTAAACTGATCACGAGGTTTGTGTCTGAATGATCCGTCTGCTAAAGCATCAACTCCAATAAAGTTCCCTGTGACAGGATCACAAGCGTCGCAGAATTGAGCTATCTGAAAAAATTTATATTTATCAATATTTTCTTCAGGTATTCCCAATCCATAAGTTTTATTAGTTAATATATCATATATAATCCATACAGGATTTTGTGTCCATGAGTAGACAAATGTTCCGTCCCAAGTGCCGACATAAATTTGAGGGTTCGCTGTGGTTAATTTAGTTCCTGCACCAGTAAACTGTTGAGAATATCCTTGTGCACTTCTTGTTCCATCAGCAACTTCACACTCTCTCCAATCTATTTCGCCTGTCGTCAATATAGGTTGATTATAGTTTGAGGGTACTTTTACTAGTAGTCCTTTTACCATGGAAGTAAAAGTAGGGACTCCTCCTTGATGCTCGTCAACTGCCTTTAGTGCGTATCCGATAACTGCTGTTCTAGGATAAGCTTGAGGAGATTCTTCAATCTCAAACCAACCAATCGCTCTTATGTCTTCAGCAAATTTTGAGCTAGAATTATCATTAGATGTTTTTGTAATTGTAAATCTGTACCCATTATTACTTCGACTTGCTGAAGGAATTTTTATCCTAATATTAAATCTAAAAGCGGTGCTTGTTTTACCCTTGACAGTATGATCTTTTGATACTATAACAGAGTTACCATCAGCTGCGGCTTGCAAAATCTCTATTTTAATTGAGACTGAGTGCGGTTTAATACTTCCATTCGTAAGTATTTTTTGTAACCCATTTATTTGAAAAACAAACTTTAAATCATCCCACGATTGAGCGCTAGTCTCTTGTAAAGTAATTCCTGATGAAGGAACTCCTGCTAAATTTCCTTTTTTTAAGGACACAGGAGAAGCAAAATTTTGTGGTGTAATAATGTTTTCCCCGAAAACATCTAATCTGTCTTGAGTAGTAGTGCCAGTGGTAGATAGAGTTTTAAATTTTGCTGTATCTTCACTTCCGTCTCCGTCTAAAAGCACTAAATCGTCAATAGAACTATCCGCAATTTCAATATCTTGAGGCCCATTTGAGTTTATACGGTATACTGGCCCTTCACTTAATCCGACTGTCGTAAAAAGAATGTCAGTGCCAAACAATGATTGAGGAGCTTCTGAAGCTGTTTGACCTCCAGATCCTCCTTTACCTCCACCTTTAGCTCCCTCAATTCTAGGAATAGAAGCATTTGTAAGTCTAATGTAATTCCTACTCATGAGAATTTATCTCCTACATTTACAATATCATTTTTACCATGTTGTTCTGATTCAATATACCCACTTAAAAATTGTCCTGCAACTCTAAAATGCCCATATACTAAAGGAATAGGGGTTCCACTTTCTGAAGTATTTGTTAATGATCCAAACATTCCATTTTCTCGTGTTGAGGTATCTGTCTCCATTGGTTTTGGTTTTGATGTAAATATTGATGATACTAAAGCTAAAGCCATGTTACCTATTATGCTTTTTGCAAAACCAGGTAAAGCTGAAAATGAAGCGAATAATCCACCTCCCCCACTTGCTGCTGCTACCCCTGCGGCTGTAGAAGTGTTTACTGCTGCAGCAGAGGCAGGTAAAGCGGCACCTGGTGCAGCAGCTAATCCAAAACCTCCTGTAGCAGCTGCGACACCAATAAGTGCGATTGCTGCAAACAAGCCTCCACGTTTACCTCCACCGCCAGTTATACCCGGAACTAAATATAATACATCATCATCCTTAACGCGCCTCATTTGAGCTTCATCAGACTCAATTATGCGAAAATCTGAATCAAGAATAAAAACATTCTCTGCATATTCATTTTGTTCCACATCAAGCATGTATTTTTTAAATTTTGGGTGCATTGAGTAAAGGTAAGGAACAACATCAAGATAGGTGTATAGATCCATGTTGTAAGAACTATGTGTAAAAAATTTTTGAAGAGATGAGTGTATTTTAAGCTGCGCTTGCAAGATGTGACTCCTTAAACTCATCGAATATTAAAGCATCTATTTTGTCATTCAACCAATAAATGTAAAACTTATTATTAAAGCCTACCAAAAACTTATATTCATTAAATGCAGCACTTACTTTATCTTCTTTACTAGGTATGGGATTGTCCTCACCAGGGTGAGAGTGAAATATACCCCAAATATTACCATCATTTTTTACTAAAGCCTCTGGATCTAGTAAAAAACTAATTTTTGGACTAGGTGAAATATTTTTGCACCTAATGTACTCAAAGTCATTAGTAACTATCCCCACAGCTTCACGAGGATAATCCGCCATGGCATGAGCGTTCATTGCTTCTCTTAATTTACTAAACTTTTCCATCTATATACCCCCACTGTATATTGTTTATAGTATCTACCATAAGTCGCAATCCAACTATTATGGTTAATCATTGTTTGTAATATTTTATTTCTATCCACATAAATTGCACAATGATTTGTTACATTGGTGGAGCCTAAACTCATTAATATAACATCATAAACTTTTGGATCTTTAACTTTTACCCAACCATATTCATCAGAAGCAGCTCTGTCCATCCATCTTTCATGTGTTTTTGCATACCAATCTTCATCAACTATGTTACAAAAATCTTTTGTTCTGTAAGGTATCTCAATACCTAATTCTTGTTTATAAATAAGAGTACATAAATTGAAGCAATCTATTCCGTCAAGAGGCTCTTCTCCGAGATGCCTGTAAGGAAAACCTGTATATTTATTATACCATTTCATTATGCCGTAAAACCATGTGAAGTCTACTCATCCAATAGTCTGAAAGAGTTGACACACATGAAAATCCCCCTTCTTCAATGTGTAGCATTCTTAAAGGACTTAAATAAATCCCAAAATGTATTACTAAGTTTGATCTATCTGACTTAAAAACCATTACATCATAATCTTTAGCTGCTGTCAAACTAACTTTTTTAGCGTGTTGAAGTGCATGCTTTTCTACAGTTTCAGTAGAAAAAGATTTCATCCAAGCTCTAGATTGGGGGTAAGAAGGTAACTCGAAATGTATATTTAATTCAGTAGAAAAAAATTGTTTTATTAAAGTTATACAATCAAACTCGCCATAGATATGTTTTTTGCCTAAATACTGTTGTACCATTCATCAAACTCAGGAAAGGTTGCAGAGAAACTTTCATTTCTTAGTAAATCTAATTTACTGTTTTGGTCTTTAAATTTAAATGCAAGATGTGAATCATCAGCACTTTTAAGATATTTAATAGCATTAATAATTATTCTTGCCTCATCATTATTTAAATTTAAACCGTATAATAGATCTTTATATTTTGAGATAATCTTATCTTTTACAGATTTTGAGAGCACCGTAACAGACTGATGAGGGGGATTTGTTAGATTTGTTATGTAAAAAGTTTTATTTTGAGATTTTATCCACCTAATCAACTCTGGGATTGAAGAGACACTATATATATTATTTACAATAGAAAAAGTGTTTATATAGTTTGTAAATCTTTTTGAGTTGCTTTCAAACAAGTCCCAACTTAAACCTTTCCTACCATACTCAGCGCGTTCACCATATCCGTCAATACTGGGCCATAATTGAATACTTTTAAAGTTTTTCCAAAGTTCTTCAATATCATAAGATTTGAATTTTGAATCATAGGATAAATTAGTATTATACTCTAAATCAATATTTGTACAGTTATTATCAACTAAAAATTTTAATAACTTATAATGACCTTCCTGAACAAAAGGCTCACCTCCAGCAAAGTATATTAATTTAATATGTGATTTTATTTTATCAACATCTCTCCAAAGATCTTCATTATCTGTCCAAGGATCAAATACAGCCTTATCATAAGTAGACTTAAATATCTTAAGCTTTTGATTATCTTTATACCAAGAGGATGATGCTTCAGGCCCGCACATACGGCACTTAAAGTTGCATAAATTACCAAAGCGTATGTCTAAGTAAAAAGGAGGATTATTTACTGACCCATCATTATTTGTATAATCAAAAAGCTTTGAATATAAGTGAAATCGCTGATTAACTTGAAGTCTGTGACTTACTGTATTTGCTTCTTCAAACTTATCACAAACTTGACATGCATTAGGAGTTTTACCATTCAACATATCAAGTCTAACTTTTTTTATATATTCAGAGTTAAAAGCTTCTAGGGGTGATAAGCCTTTACCAAAAAACTTATCCTCTTCAGGCACTTGAGAACTGAAAGTATGACAGCACAAAGCATAGTCACCAGTTAGATGTCCATAAATATGCATCCAAGGTAATATACAAATTTTATTGTTTGGGAATTGTCCGACCTGTTGCAGGAAAACCTCCAAAATGTATTTGATTATTTCTTAATTGACAGGAGAGTAAAGATTTTCCACACACATCACCAGATTCACTGCCTGCAACAGAGTTATCGGCAGCGATAGGATTAGTATTTGCATTTAGTGTAGGAGAGGTACCTGGTATGGCACCACCATTTGGACCTGGATACTGACATTCTTCACCCTTATAAGTCCATTGACAAGTGTTTTTGTAATATTTGCGTTTCGGGACGGCAGTTTTAAAATATTGTAACCATGAAACTAAACCAAATGATGCAATGCTCTCACTGAGAGACTCAAGCTGATCTACTTTAAAGGTATCTTCAAGGTAAGATTCAGCGTCTGCATCAGAGTTAACGATAAATATTGAATTACCTGTAGCGGTGCCTTCGTCTAATGCGTTATTTAGCACTAAAAAACGATTTTCCTCAATTGTTAAAATAGTACCTGTTGTAGAGCCTGCAGATGATTTTACTGTATCTCCTACTCTGTAAGGTAAGGTATTTGTTACTTCAATAACATTAGATGATACAAATTTTACTGAGCTGTGTTCAGGCCAGACATCTAAAAAATTAGCAAAAGTTGTTTTTACCCTGACAGCAGCACCTAATAAATCTCTAGAATCTAGCTTTTCTTCTGTCCAAGTGCCTTTAACACTTAAAGTCTCACTTCTAGTAAAAGAAGCATTAGACTTTCCATAAACTCCAACAGTGTTTACACTATATGCTAAACCTAAATCTCGTTGAGCTTGAAGTAGTGATTGTGCATTAACACCAGTTTGATCTCCTACTGTAACTGATGTTGGTAAGTCTGATGGACTTTGTGATATTGTACGGGGATCTAGGCCATGAACATATTCTCCGTTAACAATACCTACCACAGAATTTGTAGAGTTATTGCCAGATATAAAAGGATCTTCAATCAAGGCAGAGATAATATTATCTACATTAAAAACACTTAATGTTAGTTCATTAATTTTACCATCAGAACCTTGATCAAGGGATGATATATTTACAGGAAAGGGGATGTAAGAAGTCCCTCCATAAGTAACATTATATTGTAAATCGGCTATTAAATCTCCACGAATATCAGCAAAACGAATAGGAAAATTTGTAGGCCAAGAACGGCCTGTTCCTCCCTCAGTAGGATTGTCAGCTGCATTAGGAGGGTAAAACTCGCCAGGATAGTATATTTCATAAAGCCTAACAACTGGATTTTGTGTAAAAGCGTTTTTTTCAGCTATAAAGTTACTAGGAGATATTGCTGATACAGTTGCACTAGCAGTAGTGGTATTACCGCTCATTGTGTTTGCATTAAACGGGATTGCAGTTAATAGACCACTTGAACTACCACTTATGTTGATAGTATTTGACTCTACAACTTCGCTTGATGAATACTCTTGAAGAACATTATTTAGTTTGACTTTAATAGTTTTAGCTGTAATATCTACATTAGCGATCAGTCCAGAGGCTTCAGAAGTTCTACCAAATAAAACATTACCAGCTTTAAAGGCTGAAGCATCATTTACAGTTAGTACAACGTCATAATTTCTAGCTGTCATTAGTCAAACGTCTCTTGTAGTTCAAATGATACAGAAAAAAAGTTATCTAAAAGTCCTGCTCCGTTTGATAAAATTTGAGAGATTTGTAAAGGTCCACTGAAGCGAGCGTTTATAGTGCCACTTTCATTAATGTGTGATAAATCAAATACAAATGATTCAAATTCTCCACTACGAGCATTATAAAAGCTTTCTATTGAACTTTTTTCAACTCCTGAAATATTTGTATATTGAAGTGAATACGAACGTTTAGATCTGCGAGATCTTAGCCTACGTTTTTCATATCCAGATTGTGACGTGAAGTTTATTGTATCAAAATTAATTTGTGAAGTAATTCCTTTATCTGGTTTACGATCTGCCATTGACGTAAAACGATCAAAAGAAGTTACACTTGAATCGAAAACTCGTATTGACAGAGTATCAGGTGTTGCTAAAGCTGTTCCTCCATCACTGATATCAATACCTGCATTACCTAACGCAGTTGATGAAGGAAACGTAAAGGCACTATCTTGCTGTTGAACACCTGAAACAAATACTAAGAATTCAGATTTTGAAGTAACACTTACTCCTTCTGGGAGTGCAAATGCAGTGCGAGATCCATTGATTAAATAAGATACACTATTAATCACCACTGCGCTACTAGCATTAAAATCAACTGCTCTAATTGAGGGGAAGGTTCTGTTCGCTCTAAAGCGTGGTGGGAGAGAAATTGTTTTAATTATCAAAGTAGTAGCGTTTGGAGCTGTTAAAAAGCTTACAGTAGCTCCTGAGTCAGATAGATCGTATGAACTAGTGGCTTGTAGTACCCCGTCAACAAATGCAGCTACCTCACCACGATGTGTAACAGTTGATGGTAAAGTGAAATCTGTTGTAGTAGTGCCTGTGTTGTTAAAAGTTGATTCACCAATTACAGAAAAAGCCGATACAGAAAGTGTAGCGTCGTCAGGGTAAGTAGCCATTATCCAGCTCCTCCTGCTCTAAGAGTTTTGCGTATCGGGCCATTACTAGATAGATCTCTCATTACAATATCGATTACCATTTTTTCTCCATCAAAACGCGGAGGTGAAGCACTAGCTTCTTGTGGGGTTCCTGTATTTGTTACATTAACACTAACATTGCCTCCACCCATCTGTCCAGTTGAATTTAATGC
>CAACVD010000902.1_pt1 | contig 14298 bp, 23 predicted proteins | sample 2381771 | NCBI WGS metagenome assembly CAACVD01 (sample SAMEA5211965, study PRJEB30684) | marine metagenome | biome: Marine; feature: Epipelagic; material: Water | collected 2015-10-15 | depth 15 m | reverse complement strand
GCTGTTATCCATGGTGCGATGGCGGCTAGCGCATAACGCCAGCTTTGACGCCAGCCACGCCGAGTCGGGCGCCCGACGATTGTATCGGCTGGAAAGCGCCGATGTCGGGGCGCGCCGCCGAACGGCGGTCTGTTAATTAATTAATCAACAAAGGAATTAGTTATGGAATACATAGTCACGTTAGTAGAAACCACACGGCACATCGTGATGGTAGAGGCCGACAATGAAATCTTGGCACGAACATCTGCAATTCAAGGATGGTGCAAAGGTGATTTGCTAGACGACCAACCACGACTGCTTGACTTAGACGCAGTTCAAATAGATGAAGTTCCAATGGAGGATGTAGCATGAAAGACCAGTTAATCAATGACCTTGAAGGTCTGTTCAATGAGTTAGTCGATTATCGCAGTCGGCTACTTCACCACCTTAACGATGCGTCTGTGATTGAGCAGATGAGTGGCGATGCAATCGAAGACTTGCAACAGATACGGATGTCGTTGAGCTATACCGAAGATCGCATCATCGAACTTAAAGAGCAGATCAACAAACGTGTTTACTGCATTGCAGTCACTACAGAAGTTACACAAGAAGTCAAGGTGCTTGCTAAGAATGAAGACGATGCTATACAAGAAGCTATTGAGGCAGTTAACAATAGTATTGAAAACACGCTTAGCGCGAACTATGACATTGAGTACCACAGTGATGCTTTCTCGCATGGTAACGAATCGCCAGAAGATGATGTGGCAGATATTGAGGTGCACTATGATGAGTAAATACACAGTAGAAATACTAGATGCGGCAGATAGAACTGTCGCTTTAGTTGAACTGGATTATGACCCAGCAACTGAAGAGATTACTGATGTACTTGAATTGGTTGGTGAGTTTTATCCAGACATGGTGAGCTATGAAATCTTGGGACCAAGCAATAGATGAGTCGCTCACGTTCTTGCGCCCCCGAGTTGTGCGGGGCGCAAAGAACCCTCGCTTTACTATTCAACTAAAAGGAAATTGTTATGTATTACATCAGTCAAGAAGGTCAGTCATACCCTATTCGTCACGTTAAACGATTAGGTGATTTTGTTAAGCGAAGCGGTGCTAGAGATGGCAGTCGTTGGTGCGTTAGAAAGAAAAAGAAACTTGAGTTTATGGATTTCCTCGATGTCTATGAGGTTGTTGATGGCAAGTTCAAGAAAGATCCAACAGTATCGCATGGTGGTTGGTTTTAAATACAACAAAACCTTTGAAAACCTTTCATAACTTTGATAAAGTTTAACCATGTTCGGGGCTCAACACCCCGGACATCCACAAACCAACGGAGTACAACTATGAAATACGATCGAATTCTCGAACTCGTTATGGCCGCTATGGAAGATGAGACTTCATGGCGCAAGACATGGCAGTCACAATCCTGTCTTCATCAAAACTGGGTTAGCAAACGACCTTACAATGGCACGAACCAGCTGATGACAATGATATCCAGCTGGATGCATGGCTTTGAAAAACCTTACTGGCTGACTTACAAGCAAGTCGTTGAACTTGGCGGCAGTGTCAAAGGACAGAAAGCTACGCCTGCAATCTTTTTCGGTACTGGCAAAGACAAAGAAGACACCGAAAAGTCCTACAAGTTTGCCAAGCTATATAACATCTTCAACATCAAACAGACCGGCATCGAATTACCTCAAGTCGAGCTACGGCAAACCAAGCTTGAGCGACCCTATGAAATGGCTGATGCCATCAAGGTCAAGATCAGCTCCAGCACATTCCACAATCCATGCTACTCACCATCCGCTGATGAGATTCGTATGCCGATGCCAGGGCAATTTGAATCTGACGATGCCCACCAATCTACTTTCTATCATGAATGTATCCATGCTACCGGCCACAACTCCCGACTGGATCGGCCGCTGACCGGTGCATTTGGTAGCGAAGACTACGCCAAAGAAGAATTGATTGCAGAGCTTGGATCAATCTTCTTATGTAGCGAGCTAGGTGTGACGTATGACATAGCGCAACACGCTAGCTATCTTAACTCTTGGAAGAAGGCAATTAAGTCTGATCCCAAGTATCTAACGACTGCGGCAACCGAAGCACGAAAGGCAAGCGAGTATTGCACGTCGCAGTTCACCATGATGCGGAAGTATGACAAAGCCGCGTAACTAAAAAGGAAATTAGTATGTCTACATTAGCTAATGTTGTAGAAAATAAATGGCAGTTAAATGATAAAGCAATTTTGCTTTTCTTTTATGGAAAAGCTGTTGATCTTTGGATTGCAGAACAAGGCGAAGACTCTCTTGAAACAGATAGAGAAATTCTTCCGCCTATTATTAATAAAATAGCTACTGAACTTTATTGGCAATATAAAAACTCTTCCAAAGAAATGGACTAATCGTCGGGATTCGTTCCCCCGTCTCTGGCGGGGGGAAACGAAATCCCTCCTCAATCAACAAAGGAGTAAAGAAATGGATGATCGTTTAGAAGGCAAGTGGTGGACACGCGGCGAGCTTGGTGAAGTCGTGCTGTCTAACGTCGAGTATTACTTAATCAACCAGTGGGACTATCTCGAATTTTCTCGATGGGCCGTTGACTTTGGCATACCGCACAGTGAAATCTTAATGATTATTGCGGCTGAACAAGCTTTACATGAACAATAAGGAGAAGCACCATGGATCTAACAACTGAATACCTCAGCAAGATTTGCCCTGAACTGCTGGAATCTGAAATTGTAATTCTTAAAGAAAATCTGCTTGATCTGTACAATCCTAAAGATATTTATCCGCAGGCTGTACGTGTCACAGCAAAAAGTTTATTTCCTGAGATTGTAACTAACGAACAAGTGGTTACGTTTTTGGATGGCAGAGATCGCATTGTTAACGCGATTGAGTTTTTGAAAGCGGCACACAATCAACTCGAAAAGATCCCTCGGCTATCCGACAACTGCGGGATGGCTATGCTAGAGATTAACCAGTGGACGCACTACCTAAATGAAGAGCTAAGAGAGCTGGAGAAAAGTGATGCAAAAGAACAATGACAAATACTACCCGGAGACTTTACTCCGGGTTTATTTTAATTACTGCCATGCTCATGACATCCGGCCAACGTTTGAAGACATGGATGAGTTTATCTGTGAAATCCTTGGCGTCAAACAGATAAATGGCATACCTTCATATAGAACAATAGACGAGGTATTTAGCAATGACTAAAAGAATCTACATCCAAGTTGAAGCTTTTATACCTGATGACATGGATGAGTTCGAAGGCGCGATCATTGATGACTTTGATCGCAACACTGGCATCGCACTACTGTCTGTTGATGCGTTTGATATCGACGCAGATTACGATGTTATCGAAAGTAACGAAGGCCACGAGTTTTGGGGGCAGTTCGTTAGTGAGAAAATACAAATCTTATTTGAACGCGAATGCTCCTGGCATGGCCGGCCAATATTAAATGCTGAAGATGTATGCTGGGAGCTTGAGGATATGCGTCACTAGGGGGAAATCATGGAGCTGTTTCAATGTATCGTCTGCCAACAATGGATGGAGTCTGGTTTTTTGGATGACGATGAAGTCTGTATTGATTGCACCGAAAGACTGGAGTACGACGGTCAACCTGACGAAGCGCAGGAGTGGCATGACTTTGATCCTTACTGTTAGACTTCACGTGTCCAAGGCGATAACTGTACTCCTCGCCTGTTGAGCCGGTTGACAGCGCCCCGGTGGACACAATCGCTGTTCTACTTCCCTGCGGTGGCACGATGCTTGCAGTGTGTTTGCACTTGACATCCCGCCGCACTATGCTCACCCTATCCAACTATCAACCACCGGCCCTGTGGCCGAACAGGAGTACACTATGACTACAGGCCCAGACAAGGCACTGAAAAAAATCCGAACGGAGGAAGATGTGCTGGCCGCACTGCTTTCCTATCTGCACCTTCATTATGTGAAGATAGCCAATACAGAAGAGCCACATATGAGTATTCCAGTAGACCCAGTGGAATTAACTCAGATCGTTGCTGTCCTTGCGAGAGCAAACACGATGCGAGGTATTCGTCCATAGGGTTCCATTAGGGGGAATCATGGAGCATCCGTTAGAAGAGTATTGCACAACAGAACACCAAAAAAAGATAGTTAGACTAAGGTACGTTGATGGCCTTAGTTGGAATCAAATAACAGACAAGGTTGGATCTGATCGAACCAATCTACGAAATTCACTTAGAGTTGTAGAGGGTAGAGCGGCTAAGGCCGGCTTCTCTCCAAAGCACGATCACATACACACTGTACCGCCCGGGTATGCAGTCAAAGGATCTTCTACACTGTACAAGGACGGTGCTGTTTCTCTCCAATGGGTAAAAACTGAGTCAGACAAGCAAGCTCAATTTGACGCAATGATTAGTCGAATAGAACTAGCTTGCGAAGGCATTAAGCCTTGGAAGCCAGTCAAAGCGCCGAAAAAAGTCCAAGACAATTTGCTATCACTTTTGGTAATTACAGACTTTCATTTAGGTAGTTACTGCTGGGGTGACGAGACTAGCCAAAGCTATAACACTGACATGGCTCGAGATCTATTCCTGTCAAGCATCAAAGACATGATCGACAGTACTCCCAATAGTAAAATAGGATTACTGTGTAATCTCGGTGATTTTTTGCACTGGGACGGCCTTCTCCAAATCACGCCCACCTCTTCCCATATCCTCGATAATGACAGTCGGTACAGCCGTATCGTCGATATAGCGATGACGGTTATGAACGAGGCTGTGCGGATGATGCTGGAGAAGTACGAGAAGGTCGTCTTTGTCTGTGCCGAGGGTAATCATGATATCGCAGGCTCCATCTGGTTACGCAAGTTCATTAGAAAACTGTACGCCAACGAGCCAAGGCTAGATGTTATCGACAATGACTTCCCTTACTACGCCTACCGGCATGGCAAGGTAATGCTCTGCTTCCATCATGGTCACAAAGTCAAAATGGATAGGTTGCCAAAAGTGTTCTCGAGTGAGCCTCGATTCAGAGAGGACTGGGGCAAGTCGACGGTGGCGTATATCCACAGCGGACATTATCACAGCGAGCGTGTGCTAGAAGACGCGGGAGCTATTACAGAACAGCATCCCACGTTAGCATCGCGAGACTCGTATGCCACCCGGCTGGGCCTTATGTCTCAGCGAGGAGCCAAGGTAATCACATACGACTCAGAAGACGGTGAAGTAAGCAGGATTACTGTTCGACCAAAAGCTTACGATTGATCATCCTCAGTCAAAGCACCTTCAATGGCGGCCTTTGTAGTAAAGGGCTTGCCTTTGGCGTCAGTAAAATACTTGATCCCCTGAGCTTCTAGCACCTTAATTAACTTTGGCGATGTATACGCCTTGAAGATGTGAAACAAGTCCCGGTAATAAAGGTATTCGGTTTTCTCATTCATTAAATGCTCCTAAAAAAGCCCCGCCGAAACGGGGCAAGTCACTCACCAAGGGATATCGTCGTTCGGCATAGGCTGCACATTACGTGGCGGGCCGCTACGAGATGGCTGTCGAGCAGGCTGGTCAGCACTGGGCTTCCACATATTACGTTCGGCATACCACTTGCCGGATCGTCCTTCTTTTATCTCGATGTTAATCCACTCAATGCTTGAGTCTGCCTTTTTTTGCGCGGCCACCCAAGCACCAAAGTCATCTAACTTCAGTGACAGCTTTACCTTTACAAAATCTGGCGCACCATCGTCTGGTTGTTTAGCCATCATCCCATCAACAAAGACTTTATCGTCCATTAGCTACTCCTTCCGGATTGATTTTCATTACTTTAGTTTCAAAGGTAGTGAAGATCCCGCCTTTGGATGGGGCGAGGTTCAATGCCTCTTTCACTTCGTTTGGGGTCTCCTCAATGATTGCTCTAAGGATATCCCACTCTTCATTTGCTACCGCACTCTTTACTTGGTAAACAAAATCAAAGTTCTCGCGCACAGCTTGGTTGTAGTGCAACAGGTTAAGCTCGCTTTCTAAAATCATCAGCTTCTTCCTCGCTGTATGCATCACCATGCAAGCCGCACAACTTAAGAATGACTCGATCTTTTGCTCGCTTCTCAGCCATCGCAAATGGATAGCCGTTTTTATTGTTGTATGTGGCGGCCTCGCCAATACTCCACGCGCTTACGCCACTGGGCAAATATCCATTAACCTGAATAGCTACTGCCTTTTCCAATATCTCGGCGCAAATAATTTTAGGTTGCTCAAAGACAATGCCAAGATGTGCGGCAACTTTCTCAAGGGCTTTGTGTTTAACAGCCCATATACCGGATCTAACCTGCCATGCGTCTTGAAGTTTGTCGGCACCAACTTCATCAAGAAGCCTGCCAATGTTCTCTGGAATGTTGCTCATACTGCCTCCTGTTTTGATTGAGCTTGCAGTCTACAAAACTTTTGAAAACTTTGCAAACCTTTTGATAAGTTTGTTGACAGGCAGGGCAAACTCCGTCAGAGTTAAGAGCTTTCACCACAACAAAAAAGGGGACAGTAATGCAGGACGACTGGGCGCTCTACTCCCAAATTATCAGCGAATCTACTATTCAACCAACCACTATTCCAACCAAACAAAACGGCTTTTCATCTTTATCACTTCTTCGAAATATCGCAATTAATGACCGCATAGAAGAGCTTGAGATGCGTCTAGCGAAAGAAAGAGACGTTATCCCGGGCATGATAACCACCGGCACTGTAACGCTTGTATACGCGCCTTCTGGAGCTGGTAAGACTGTCTGGATTTTGGGCAACCTATTCCAAAGTATTCGGAATAACCTGATAAAAGGCTCTGATGTGATCTATTTTAACGAAGATGACGGAGCCAAAGGCGTGCTTCAGAAAGCCAAGATGGGCCACAAGCACGGGATGACTATGATCACCCTGGCTAACTCTCCGAATCCAGCACTTCGCACAACAGGTGATGCACTACGATTGTTGAATGCTATCCGCGAGGAGGGCGAGGCTGACGGCAAGATAGTCATTTGCGATACGCTTAAGAAATTTGCGCCGGTGCTCAACAAAGGTGATATGAGAGAAGTCCTCCATGTTTTTCGTGAGTTTGCGGCGGCAGGTGGCACTGTTATTCTACTCGGACACTGCAACAAACACAGAAGCATGGATGGCCGATTAATCTACGAGGGTGTAGGCGACCTTAAAGCTGACGTAGACAATATGTTTGGCCTTGATCCAGTAAATGATAAATTTGCCGCTTATCAAGAACTTTTAGTAATCAATGAAAAAGATCGTAGCCAAATTAGCTTCGAAGGTGGGTTCAAATATAAACAAACTAGCGCAGTTGTGCATTACGAAGAATCAGTGGACTCTGTGCAGTTCATGACTTCCGATGACATCAGCGATCTAAAAGAAAAACAAAAAGCTCAGATCAATATTGGCAAAGCAATCAATCGCTATGAAGATGAGTACATCTTGCTAAGCAGTGTGATGACGCAAGGCCGTCTATATGCACAAACCGAACTCTTCGATATGCTTCAAGACGAAGAGATTAATCCAAATGGATGCACCAAAAAAACACTTCGCAACTGCATTGATTTGCTAAAGGGCAACAATCTTAAGTTAGAACGCAAAGGCACCCACGGCAAAAAATACTACCGCTGGATACCAATGTAATGCCCAGAATGCCCAGAATGCCCACAATGCCTCCAATGCCCATAGTTTAGGGGGCGGGTTAGGCTAGACCCGGGGGGTAAAAGTAGGGCATTACGGGCAAACCGGGCAAACTGGGCAAACTGGGCAAACTGAATAGGGGAAAAACATGGAGCCAGCACACCGATGGCTTGTTGATAACAAAGACAAGAAGACTTTTTTTATTAACTTCGTTAATCACCAATACGAGCAAGGCAAGAAGATAATCTATTCGATCAAGGACACGACGCGAAGTGATCGGCAGAACAATGCCATGCATTTATGGTTTAGGCAGGTAGCCGAAGAGTTAAACGAACGGGGATGCTGGGTACGGCATCCGTTTAGCGAAGAGTTTGAGCTTCCTTTTACTGAGGTGCTAGTTAAAGAGATGCTCTACAAGCCCATAGGAAAGGCTCTATACAACAAAGAGTCTACCCGCACACTTACCCCTGCCGAAGCCAGCGAAGCCATTGAGGTGCTAATAAGATGGCTCTCAGAGCATAAACAAGTATACGTTCCTTTTCCTCAAGCATTAAAGGATGAAATGAAATGAAGTTAAAAAGAACGGCCGCCGACCATTGGTTTAGTCGGTGCGTTAGATTGCGTAACGACTTTAAGTGCCAAGGGTGCGGCACTCAGTATGAGTCTAACAGCACTGGGCTTCACTGCTCTCACTATTTTACGCGCGCTAAGAAGGGCCTACGGTACGACGGAATGAACGCCTTTGCTCACTGCTATGGCTGTCACCAGAAGTACGGCAGTAACCCTGATTACTTTGTTCGCCATTACATTGACGAGTACGGCGAAGGTGCCCTTGAGTTAATTAGGGAAAAGGCTGAAGACATTGAGTTAGGCAAGCGGGCGCATAAAGAGCAAAAAGAAATAGCCAAGCATTACAAAGCAGAAGCCGCCCGTATGGAAAATGACAGGGCGGCAGGTATAGCTGGCTGGTTAGAGTTTGCTAGCTGGGATTAGTCTTGAGGGTTTAGTGTGCGAAGGCCTTCTTCGGCGACCTCTTCAACTTCAGTAACGCCTGTAGCCCTACCTACATTTCTGCCTAATCTCAATGACTGCTTAATCAAGGGAGACACCTCAGTAACAAATGCCTGCGGTGGCCGCTTTTGATCAATAACATCAATGGCTGTGCCAACAATGTCTGCGGCTCTGCTTGGAGCTAAAGGCAAACTTCCTTCAACCAATGTATACAACAGTCCGTTTTGTTTAATTTGGCCATACTGGTAATCATTAAGTCCTAGCGTATTAATTGTTAGCAAGCTTGCCCAGGCATCGCCGTACCCACGAGCTAAACCTCCAGCTGATACGTTTCCATCACCGAAGATAAATTGTCGCCCCTCATTAATTACCGCATAGCCGCCAGCCCCATAAAGCGCATATCGGCCAAGAAACTCTGCGGCTTTGTCTGGCTTGCCAGCTTTTAGATTGCCAACTACCTCACGAAGCGCTAGTGCTTGTTGCTTAATAACAAAACCACGCAATGCCCATAATGGTCGCAAGTTGGGATTTCTTGCCCAGCCAGCAGGACGACCAGCCGCACTAATTAACTGCTGTTGACCTAAGCCAGCAAACATTAGCTCTTCAATAAGATCCTTGCCTTTGCCCGTATATTTGCTGTAATTAGAGCCATGCGCCTTTAACTGCTTTGCTATGATGTCTAGCTCTGCATCGTTAAAGTAAAAACCCCAATTGTCTGCTAGCTTTCCTGCTTGAGCATCGTCTGCGGCGCTAGTAAGAATGCCGCGCATTACGCCTTTCTTTCCAACCACATCTAAAGCCGCAAAGCCTGATTTCTTCATAAGAAAGTCTGCGCTTTGTCTGGCGGCCTTAGCTGTTTTCATCATCCAATTAGTGCCGCCCGATTGAAGCTCATTAAGTTGGCTGACAAATTCACCAAACACCTGATTATTCAAACCCATTTCTTTTAGGTCTATGTCAGACGCTTTTTTAAATGGCGTAAGCATTCTTGGGTCGGCTTCTTTAAAGCCCTCCCGAACAGCCTTACCTCCATACTTAGCTCCAACAAGAGGTATATCTGCAACATTAAGAATTGCAGACATCGGGCCGGCTAGCGTAACCGCATAAGCTATAGAGTTAAGAGCTTGTATCAAAGGATGAGGGGCTTTTTCTTGGCCCATAATCATGTCTGAGATTTGCTGTCTCGCATACTTAGACCCTTCCGGGCTAATGCCTCGCTCAAAAAACTTAAACTCCAACTCATTCATAAATTCATTTGGAGTTAGATAGCCGCCCTTTCTGCTTACTGCGCCTGTAATGTCAGGCTTAAACACATTTTGCAATTGAGAAAGCTGTTCAAGACGTTGAAGTCGTTGTATGTCAGAGACAATTGGGTTTTCGTAATTTAAAGGATTCGGAGCATTTTCATCTTGCCGAAGGTATGAACCACGAGTTCTTTCTCTAAATGCAGGATCATCAAACAGTCCTTCAATTTGTTCATCAGTAAATTTTTGTTCTTCTTTGAGTTTTTTAATTTCTTGCTTTGTAAGCCGCGTATGCAAGTACGTTAAGTTGCGAGAAAAGTCAGAACCAAAAACCTTCTCATTAAGGGCTTTGTTTTTTCTTGCGCTGTATTCTATGTAACGACGAAGAATATTTCGCTGATCGGCTGTAAGATCATTTTTAAGTTCTTTCATTAGCCTGTTGGTCGCAGTTCGGCGCATATCTGATTGAATCTTGTCAGATAGCTTTTTACTTTTTGCGCCGGTAGTTTTTTTAACTTTTGCGCGAAACGTATTGAGTCGACGCAAAGTGTCAGGATCTGTCATTTTGCCTGCGGCGTAATCAAGCAATGCACCTTTGGCTCTTTCACTTTCATTGATTGTTTTAACAACAGGAATAAGCGCTTCCGACAACTCAGAAAACTCTTTGTTCATCGTTGTTAGGGCCGCTGTGTCGGCTCTTTGAACGCCAGCGCCAATCTGCGGACTTACTTCCGCCCACAAAGTGTCTGACACGCCACGCAGTTGTTGGTTGTAAAAATTCTGAGCAGATGTCTTTAGCCCGCTCCAAAGCTCACCAACAGTTTCAGCTTCTGATAATGGCTTTCTTCTGTAGGCAGGGTCATCTACTTCATCAAAAAATCTTTGAAGCTCTGCTTGCTGTATTCGGTTAGCTTCGCCAACGCTGTCAACGTCAAGAGAAGCATCAGCCTCAAAGTCTTTTTCTGTTTTTAATCCGCCAGCTTTCGATGGCGATGTAGCCACATCAATTACGCGACCAAGCGCTAAACCTGTAAGACTGCCAACACTAGCATTGACGATTCGCTCTTCAAAAGATTCGCCAGTAGCCAGACCATAGCCAGCGCCTTCAATACCTAATTGACCTGTTGCAGATTTAACGCCTAATTTGCCAAGGCCTTTAGCCACACCAAGGCCGGTAGGAATTGTTGCCGCAAGTTCCAATGGCACTGCATATGTAGCTAAGCCAGGATTTTCTCGTTTAAATCGTTTACGAGCTAACTCATAGTTGTCTTTGGCTTCTTGATAAGACTTATCACCTACTGCGGCCTCTGCTATAGCCGCAAGCTCACCTAATAACCCAAGAGTAATGCCTTCTCCAACTTCTACAGCAAGACCAATAGTGCGCTCACGCTCTAATTGATCTAGTAGTTCAAGCGATTCTTTGGCGCTATCTGGAATTACAATAATGTTTTTATAATTTACCTTTGGCTTTGCTTGAGCAACTTTGGTTTCTGGGCCAACCACAATTCGATCAAAATCTACTTTGCCTTTGTTAGATTTTCTTGTTCCATTAGGGCGAATCATTGAAGGATCATCTTTACCACCTTCAATCATGCTGATAATAACTGGCGCTCTACGACCTACCTGATCGTACCAATCACTGTCTTTTAGCTCTTGTGCCGCTTTTCCGTAATCGCCTTTTTCAAAAGCTTTAGCAAATCTAGGAAAGTCTTCATACCAAGCAGGACCCATGTTAAAAGTAAGATTAATTAGTGCTTCCTGTTGTGCTTTTGATGCTCTAGAAAAGCCAGGGATATTTTCTGCGGCGCGAGCATGATAGGCGTAGTCTTCGTTAAAAAGCTCTTCTGCTCTTTCTTCAGATATAGCCTCTCCAACTTTTAGATTGCGAATATCTTCAGGTGAATCGGCATCAATTAAATGACCATAGCCGACAGTTTTTTTGCCTCTAGAGTCTCTGTAAACATCAAGGCTTTTGCCTTCATGTTCTTTAATCATTTCTCTAGCCATAATTTACCTTCCGGAAAGAGGCATACGTCCAGCCGCTTTTTGCGACTCTAAATAATCTGAAGAAAATTTTTCTCTTTGTTTTCTGGTTTCTTGGCGTTCATACAACATAAGCGCGCGATCGGCGTCATCAGGGTTTGACAGATCAAAGTAGCCTTCATCATCAGGAGTTAATGGTCTGTCTTCATCTATGATGCCAGCCTCAAACGCAGCTGTGCCTCTAGCGGCATTAGTGCTTGCGGCAATATCAGCAAGAGCGCCCTGCCTAGTCGTTTCAACTGTAGCCTTCCTGCGTATTTCAGTTTGCATTTCCTCAAACTTTTTAGGAAATCTTTCTTGAAGATAGTTATTAACTATTCCTTCAATTTCTGCAGGAGTTGCACCTTCAACCCTTCCTAAAAACAACTCAAGCTCTTCGGGATCTTCAAGCATATTTTCAACTTTATCCGAAAGATCCTGAGCAATTGGTAGCCGTTCAATCTCGCCTTCTCTAATTATTTTGCGAAGCGCATCAATTACAGTTGCCTTTGCTAATCCGGCAGTTGCAGGATCTAGTTGACGAAAAGCAATATCAACTCGTTTTTGAAAATCAGTTTCTAAAATTGTATTTAAACGCTTTCTGTCGGTTTTAATATCGCCAGTAAGTTTAAATCCAAGATCAGTAATAATTTTTTCTTCATCTGCGGTTAAAGGTGCGCGCTCATTTAATTTATCTATCGCTTCTTGTCGCTCACCCATCACTGTTAGAACTTCTTTTTCTAACAAATCTACCTGCTGACTAAGGCCTTTATCTCGATATTTCTGCGCTCTTGCAGAAAACTCTTTGGTGCCTACAAACTGAGAAAGATCGCGTTTCATTGCGTTTGTTTCAGCAACAGCTAATGCCTCTTCCTTTCCAAGATTTGCAATGCGAGCATCTCGGCGAGCATTTTCAGCGCCCGTTACAACGCTGGGATTCTGTCTTAGCTGATCGACTCTTTGCTGAACGCCTTCCCTAACTCGGCGCTCATTTTCTGTAAGTGCCTCGCCTTTTTCGTCAAGCTCGGCAAGTAAATTTTCTGCCTTTATAAGATCGCTTATATTTCTTTGATTCTTAGCGGCTTGAGTAGGCGCTGTTAGTTGTCCAAGCGCAGATATTTTTTTCATCAAATCAGAACGAACAGATTCATCTTGAGCTTTTGTAAGCATTCCAGATAGCTTTCCTGACGCGGCAGTAACGCCTGCTACGTTTGCATCTTCTGCTGATCGCAAACCCTGCTCATAAGTTTTAAAGATTTCATTTTCTCTAGCCAAACGCTCTTGTTTCTTTTCTTCTTCGCGCTTTCTTGCGGGCATTGCTCCTGCAAGCATTCCAGTACGCCTAACATCTTCTATAAAAGCGGGTTGCGTAAGAGACCTAACTAACTCTCTACCAAATCGTGCCATCTTAAATCTCCTTACTTATCCAACCACTGGGATGTTAAAACCATACTCTCCACCAAGCGAGCCGGTCAATAAACCGCCACCAAGTGCGCCAGCAAGGTTAGCCTGACCAAGACTTGATGCAAGCAGTGTATCAATACCGCTGGCTGTAGCTTCGCCAAACAAACCTGCACCTTGTAACTGAGCTTGTTGTTGTGCGCCAGCCGCCGTCATTCCGGGAGTAACAGCAGATAAAAGTTGAGCTTGAGGGAGATAGCTCGCACCTAAAAATTGTTGCCCTAATCCGACTTGTTGCATTTGCTCTGCTCTAGCCTGCTCCATGGCGGCAATTCGCGCTCTAGCAATTGCATCTTGCTGTGCGCGCTCCATAGCTAGTTGCTCAGGAGTGCCTCCAAATTGCGATGTACGGACGCCCAGCCGACCCTGTGCCGCTAGACGCTCTTCAAGCCCAAGACGCTCCATGCGCTCGTCAGGGCGCTGTACGGCGCGTATACGTTCAAACAAGGCTTCTTCGCGTAATGCCGGGTCTACTTGAGCGCCCTCAAAGAACTGTCCGGCACTGCCAAACATACGTTGTTGGAAAGCTTGCTCTTCGGGAGAGGCGGTTAAACCATACTCAAACTCACCCGTTTGGGGATCTCTTGTAATTCCAAACTGACTGCCGGTAGCCGTAGTTACTGTGTATGGACGGAACGCCGCTTGACCCATTTGAGTTTCAGCAAGCTCTTGGCCTAAACCTAGCCCGCGCTCGCCAATATTTCCTAGCCTATTGTAAGCATTAAGAAGAAGACCTATACCTGCGGCCCCTCCTAACAGACCTCCGTAATCATCAAAAAAATTTTGAAAAATGCCACCGCCATCTCCAATAGTTTCTTCATCTGTTGCTACGGTCATTTTAATTTCTCCCTAATTAAACTGTCTTGCCTATTAACGCTAATAGGTTTATTTCTTGAAGTGATAAAGCAAACCCGTTGATGTCAGACTCA
>CAACVD010000901.1_pt1 | contig 14306 bp, 21 predicted proteins | sample 2381771 | NCBI WGS metagenome assembly CAACVD01 (sample SAMEA5211965, study PRJEB30684) | marine metagenome | biome: Marine; feature: Epipelagic; material: Water | collected 2015-10-15 | depth 15 m | reverse complement strand
ATTAATTCACGTTTAATTTGTGACTCAACTCTCATTCTTTCTACTTCATATCCAGATTTACCTTTTTCAAACTTAAGTTTAGTGTCTAGTATTGCTTGTTGCTTTTGTACTTCTGCCAACGCAGCAGCTTCACTTGCTTGTGCATTAGCTTGAGCTTGAGCTTGTATGTTTGCTTGTTGAGCTGCTTGCGCTGCTTCAGCAGCTTTTTTACGTTTTAGCTTAATCATTTGATTAGCTAACTTAAGATTATTTATTTGTCTAATATCTATAGCGTCTTCTAAGTTTATACTACCGCTAGATAAAGCTGCTTGTATGTTAGCTTCTAATTGTTCTTTTTCTCTTTCGTCTGGTATTAAATCAAAGTATATACCAAAATCTGCCATATGGATTTGAGATGTATCTGCTAATTGACCAACACTCCAAGTTGATATACTGTTTTTTAAAGCTTCTTCAGTTAAAGCAAACTCTATACTGTCAGAAGTTCTTAGTACAATATTTTCACAAGTTCTAACTGTTAAGTATAAGTAAGAGTTTAATATATGTTTAGTAGCTGTGTTAGAATTAGCAGCTGCTAGTTTTTGTAAACCTACTAATGAATCAGAATTAGGTACACTACCATCTCTAGCTTCATTAAGTCCTGTTACATCTCTTATCATTTGTAAATAATATTGATAAGTATTTATTAAAGAGTTTACTTTATTACCGCCATCACTTTTTACTAACTCTTGTATTGGTATTCTACCTGGATTAGGATCGCCCTCTGTAGTCATTGATCTACCTAAAATACTACCAGTTTGAAAATACATATTTAAAGCTTCTTTAGCATTATAACTAGTACCATTACCAAGATCTACTTCTGCTAATCCGTCTACGTCTAAATACACACCATCTGGAATTACTTTAGATATTACTTGTTGTATTTTTAAGTGTGTTAATTGTATCATATCAGCAAATCCCATCATACGACTTACTAAACTTTCAACTCTACCTTGGTATAACTTAGGTGCACATATGTTGTAGTTCATATTTACTTTAACTAAGTTAGACTTTGGTCTAGTCATATTCTCAGCAACTTTCCACTCTAGCATCATATCATATCCTAAAACTTTGGCACCACTATATAATACTTCTATTGATCTACTAACTCTATCAAAGTTATCGTTAGACTCAGGATTAAAAGTGTCAGGCTTTTCCAACGACTTTTCTAAACCTGTTGCAGTCTTTTTAATTTTGTATACTTGCTCGCTATATGTTTTGTATTCAAAGAATAAAATATAAATAGCATTACCATCTCTTCTGCCGTTCCAGTTATATAAAAAGCTACTATTTCCTTGATATTGTTCTAGTCTTTCTAGTTCTGAATCTGTTAAGTCAGGAAACTGTTTTTTACATTCAGCTAAAGATAACGGCTTTACTTCACCCACATACCATAAGTCTTCAAAATTAGGATCTTCACTATATGAGTGAACCATACGTGATGGGTCAACATATTCAACAGTAACTCCTTCAGCTTTATTCCAGTTTGTTTTACAAGCTCCAATACCTAATACTACTAAATCTTCAATAACTCTTTTCTTAGTTAAATCATATCTATTGTATGCTAAAGTATTATTTATAGCTTCTTCAGCTGCTATCTCACTAGCTTGCTTGTAGCTTAATTGCATGTGTAGATCTAACTCGTCTTTGTTTTCTGGTAACTCTTCAGGGTTCTCAGAGTTAAACATATTTAATTTAAGAACATTTTGTATTTCTGTTAAAAACTTTTTAGCTTGCATATCTCTCAATATGTCTTGAGCATATTTAGATCTTACTCTTCTTGATTCTGGATCTTGTGCATAAGCTTTTATATCATACAACTTGTCGTCCATACCATTTACAACTATATCTACAAACTTAGGTATTATAGGAACAGGTTTCCAATCTAAGTTTAAATAGCTTAAATCGCCATTTATAGCTAACTCGTCTTTATATTTTTGCACTGGCTGTTCTGCTCTAGCATACAACCTACGCATTCTAAAATTATTGTAATTAGTGTTAAATCTGTTTTCAACTCCAGATCTAGTCCCGCTAAACCAATCGCCTTCTATAGCTTGAGCAACTTGCTTGCCATAATCTCTGCTTGATTTAACCTCATCAGGTACTACCTGATCTGGGAAAGAGCTATAAGTATTCGTTATCTTCATGCATTATATTATTTGTGACATAGATCCGTCATTGTTGTATCTTCTTATTCCTAAGTTAATTTCTTTTCTAGTTCTTAATGGTACAGGTCTATATTTATTTTTATTACAAGCCATAATAGCTAAGCCAGAACTAATAGATGCATCATACTTTGTTCTAGCATTTATGTTAAATCTAGACCAATCGTCTAATGTTCTTTGGAAATACATATTTCCATAACCATTTTCAAGTGCACCTACATGGTTTTCTATATAGAATTCTATAGCAGCAGCGTGCGCTTGTTTAATATCTTCACTTGAGTTAGGTATTCCACCTATTTCTCTTTCAGCTGGAGATAGCTTATTATATAACTTGTCAGGTCTATTAATGCTAAAACCTCTGTAGCCTCTACGCTTTAAATAATACAACAATCTTGGTTTGTTATTCTCAGCTAGTATTGGCATACCATAAAAAACTAAAGCCATCAAAACATCTTCAAAGAATACTTCAGCAGTATCAGGTCTTGCTATATATTCTAAGAAAAATTGATTTGGTGGAGCATCTTCCATACTAAATTTAGTTAGTCCATGTAATGCTCCTTTAGAACCTTTACCATCCACAGTACCGCTAATGTCGTAACTGTCACAGCCAAAAGCTCCAATGTGTTCGTTACCAGGATATTTTGTTCCATTTTTTAATAATACTTTATTTTGTAATTCAACTGGTGGTACCCATGATACTTTAAATCTACCATTTTTATTTGGATAAAACATTACTTGTGTATCTTTAATACCATTAAGCCACTGAAAACTGCCTGTAGTTACAGAAATAATATGATTAGCTTCTTCGTTATAATCTATTTGTTGATATATTCTAGTAAGATTAAATAAGCTATCTTTTGTTTCGTCTCTAAAAGCGTGTTTTTCAGTTCTTGGAAATTGTCTGTAATATTCGTTTAATGCGTCTTGATCATGTTTTAATCCTTCAACTTCATTTTCCCAGTGCTTGATAACTCCTGTCGTAATAGTTGAACCATCAATTGTTTTGATTGGATTTTTTGGAGATGTGAAGACAGGTAGTCCATAAGTATCCATGAATCCTTCGTAGTTCCACTCCATAGGTATGAACAAGCTATAGAGTCCAGAAGTTGTTTGTCCGTTTTTATTTCTTTTAGCAACGTCTGAATTGTAGTATAGTTTTTTGAAATTGTCTCCACCTTTATCTAAAGCATTTGAAGTTGAGCCCATCATACACTTACCTACAACTCTTGATCCTAGACGTAATGTAGTTTTTGTAACTCTCCAGTTATTTAATATATTATCAGGACGTTCCCACTTACCACTTTCATCATGAGCTAATAATTTTAGCTTTTCACCATCATAAGAGTTATCACCTGTATTTTTCCAATCAATAGTTGTATCAAGTCCTTCTAGTTCTGTGAGTTGCTCATTAGTTTCCAACTTTCTTCTAGTAAGTTTGGATGCCGGAACCCTATATGCCAACTCAGTTTTTGGCCGATCCATACCGTCTTGAATTGGTTTGAAGAAAAACGGATAATTAACGGATATTGGGACAACTTTATCTGTAAACATTTTTTTGGCATCGGCACCAGACTTGGAAAGTATGCCGAATCTAGCATCGGAAGATATTGTAGCTTGGTTGACAAGTTCTGCGCTTGCCATAAAAGAGAATCCAGATCGTCTGTTTTTGAGGTAGCACATACCATAACATCTTTTGTCTGCTTTGCAAGCTTCCCAGAATATAAAGAAGAGTCTGTTTGACTCTCTATATTCAGGTGCTCCAATGTCGATTTTTGACCATTGCAAGTACATGTAATGAGTACCAGTAATATATACAGGACTGCCACAGTTGAAGAAATAAAAACCTTCTTCTCTACGCTTAAATTCTTTATCGATATAGTCATACCACTTTTCTTTGAATTCATTAGGATATTCTTCCCAATCAAATCTACTTTTTATTCTTTGAATTTCTTTTGGGTAGTCAAATTTTTCCCAATATTGTTCCTCTTGTTTTTTGCTTCGTTTATACGGTTCATCTGCTGTTGGTAAAGCAATGCGGAGACCTTGTATTTCGATAACTGATCCAATTTTACCTGTTTTACTTATTACTACAAAATCATACTCCACATTATAACCATACTCCCACTTTTTATATCTGTTATTTTTAGCTAATATCTTAGGATTGATAACGTCCTTAATCTCTTTCCAAAGCGTTTGTTCGTAACTCATTTACTTCTCCCTTCTGCAAAACCTTTAAAAGACTTTTGTTCTTTAACTTCTTTTACAGTTCCATTTAATATATCCTCTTCTTCTTCTATACGTTGTAGTATTTCAAATGCATCCATAATACATAGCTTTTTAGTAGCTGCTGCATTTTTTAATCTATCAGCTGAAACATCTTCACCTGTATCTACTATAGGTTCTTTAGCAACCTTAACTAACTCATCAACTGCTTTTCGCCCAGCTTGGATTATGTTCTTTCTTGTCTCCTTCGTTTTCATGAGTTATAACTATATCATTTGATTTCATACAATACAAACGTTCATCGCCTATTATAAACTCAAATTCAGAGCTTGGCGTAAACGTTACAAGTGTTCCAGGTGTTATTCCTATTGATTCTAAGGAACTATTAGTATATTTTACTATACCAATATTAGGTTCTTCTTTAATAACATCTAAGGTGTTAGTGTTTAAGATAGGTTTAACAAAGCAATAATTTAAATGGCATTTGTCATTATACATATATATTTGATCTATTGAAGCAAAGTATAAATCATCTTTAAAATATGATGAGCTATTTCTTTCATTGCCTTTTTGATCATACCATCTTCTAAATAAATTATGATGTACGTAAACTTTATCACCTGGTTTTATTTGTGAGTCGAAAGCAGCTGGTACCGAAACAACAACTGCTTCTTTACTGACGAATTGGTGGTTCTCTATTGTGGTATTAATGATAAGTGTTTTATCACCTATCTTTCTTATATTGTCATACCTTGATTTGTAAGGTTTAACAATAAAGTTATATAAACTTTTCATTAATATTTTAAATCGTACTCTACAGATATTGCCATATTACTGTTAAATTTCTTCCAAGGTAATACTTCATTGTTTTTACTTATGTAAATGTTATATGATTGATCTGTATCTTCAAATAAAATATCATTAATAGTATGGCCTCCATATACTTCTTGACCTATAGAATAATGCATAGCGTCATTTTTGTAATCAGAACCTATACTAATCTTTCTTATTACTTTTGACATCTTCGTGTATTTTCCACTCTCCAGTAGTAAGATCAATATCTATATGTCCATACTTATCTTGCAACTCTTTTTTAGTGCTATTAATAATTTCATTTGTATCAGCTAAATCATGTAACAAAGCGTGTTTTCTTGACTCTTGGTATCCTATCTCAACTAAGATACTGTTCACTTTGTTTTGTTGATCTTGAATTAGCTTTAATTCTTCTGCAGTAATTTTACCAATTTGCCTGCCTTTTATATTACTCATTTTATTTAATTTAATTTTTAATATATGCCCATGAAGAATCTAAAAATACTAATACTTCTTGTGGGTTAAACTTTTCGTCAACTACTTTTTTGACGTCTGACCAACTATAATCATGGCCAGCAATTATGCCTTTGTATTTTAATTTTGGTAGGCATAATTCAATATCTTTTTTTACATCTTCATACTTGTGACTTGCATCTATGTATATAAAATCAAATTCGCCGTTTGGGAACTTAGGCACTTCATCATAACTATAACCTTGATGATGATATATATTGTCAAAGTATCTTGTGTTTTTATTATACTCTGATTTAACTTTTGACCACGTATAACCAAACTCTTTGTTAAACTCTTCAGTGCCTTTAAATGGATCTACACTATGTATTTCACTAAATATACCACTAGAAGCTATCATTTGAGTTGACTCACCCATATAACTACCTATTTCTAAAGCTTTACCATGATCAGGTAAGTTATCGCAAACATAATTTAATAAAAATGCAAAGCCAAAAAAATGATTATTTTTAGCTCTTCCACTCAGTCTCCAAGGAACATGAGTGTTAAATCTTTGGGTTATCATTAATAATACGCTATTATATCTGCAGCAGTAGTTCCACTAGTGCCGTCTTTACCATATATCTTTTTAACAAGTATAGGCATAAAAGTACCAGCAGGTACGCCTACAAATTTAACAGCAGCGCTATCCCCTTCTAGTAGTACTTTAACATTACCAGTACTGCCTACATATAAGCAAGCTCCTCTTTTTAATACAGCAACTTCATCAGCTGCAGGTGCAGGTAGCACATCTTGAGCTACGTCGTTTTTACCAGTTCCACTGGCTATTGTTATAGTATTAGCAGAGTGTGCAAATCGTCTTGGCTCAGCTGCCATGTTACCTTCTAATCCAGCAATATCTATTTCTATTGATCCAGCCATTTTTATTTATTTATTTTTGTTATTTTTTCAGCACCACGACTTCCGAAGTATGCTACATAAACTGTTACCAGTAATGTTTTTAATAAGTTTATCCAAGCATCATCAACTTGAAATTGTAAGTGAAAAGAATCTACAGCCATCATAAAAACTGCAGAAGCAGTTAAAAATACTAAAGCCAATGGTCTAGTGTTTTTACTAAGCCAAGAGTCTGACTTCATATCTGCTCTCCACCTGCTAGAAACTTCTTTCATTTCAGCTATATCTTGTTCTATAAGCTTCATAGCCTGTTCTTTATCAACAGCGCTAATCTTATTATCACTTGATATAAGATTTTTTACCACACCAAGCGTACCTTGGTTAGGAAGTATATCTCCTATAGCACTTAATACCTTAGGTGCTTTGCTAGCTAGAAAAGCTCCTACTTTAGTTTCTTTAAATGTTTTTTTATTTTCCATTAGTTTTTAAAAAGTTGGACATTTACCTTTACCAGTACAAACGCTAAACATTTCTTTTTTTACTTTATTTTTGGTGTTCTTAACTTTTGGTTTTCCTTTATCCTCAACACACTTTTGATTATAGTAAGACCATCTCATGCCTTTTCCACAATCTGTTCCTTCGTCTCCTATTCTCTTTTTTGTTGGTGGAGTTTTAGTAGTCGGTGGTGGAATTTCATCAGTCGGCTTTTCAATATATTCGTCTTTAGCAGTAGCTGTTTCTGTTACGGTTTGATCTCCAAAACCTGCAAATGTTGATTTCCACTTAGCATACTCTTTAGTTCCTGGCTCACCTGTTGGTCCACCCTCTGTTCCTTTGTACTGTTCATATAAAGCATTGTCTTTTTCATTTTTAAAACTATCTAACCAACTGCCAGAACTTTCAGCTTTTTTAGTAACTGCTTTTCCTGGTATTACTTTTGATTCTGTTACTTCAACATCTTTAAAATATCTAGTATTCCCATCAGGTAAAACTTCTGATTCATAGTCTGTATTTTTTAATTTTTCGTTAGCATCTTTTTGAACTTTGTCTTTTAAAATGTTGGAAGTTTTATTTCCGCTTGGATCTGTGTCTGAATCACTTACAGGTGGATCACCAGGACCAGTTTTTAACATAGGACCTTTACCAAACATGTTAACCATAGCAGAACCAAATTTTTCATTCATAGAAACTTTTTCTGTATCTGCACTTCTCATTGGCTTACCTATTTCTCTAAATGCAAATGCAAAATTACCAGCTTCAACTTTACCAGATCTGTTTAATTTATTTTTTTTTGGCTTCATATTTACCTTTTCCATTTTTTCACCCGCTTCGTAAGCTGGCTTTTCCCAAGCTAAATTTCTATCACTTTCGTCAAACTGTGATCTAGGCGTTCTTTTCATGCCTTTACCATCCATATTGTGGTATACAGCTTTATCATCATAAGCTAACTTACCGTCCATCATTGCTCTTAAATGATTATCTTCATGAGACTCTGCTATTTTTCTAAGCTTAGAGTTTCTAGGTATATTTTTATTAACGATCATGTTACCATTATCATTAGCTCTTGCTACTAAACCACTACCATCAGGAATATTATCAGGTGTAAATGGAACTTCATATCTTGCTACAGGATCTATTTTTATTGGTTGTCTTAATTTAAAAGCCATATCTTATATTATTTTAGGAACTCTAATTCCGTTAAGTAATTCTTTACGGCCTTTACAACCGCAACCTCCTGGTATTTTATCCGCTAATTTTTTAATGCCTGTAGCTTTAGTGAATTTTTCTACTACATCTCCTAGTCCAACTGTTTGCATAATTACCATTTTACTTTGTCAGCCCAATAGGCAGCTGACATTTTACCTTTAGCTATATTTTTAGCGTGTCTTGCTTTAAAACTTTTTCTTTTGGCTTTCATTTTAGATGACTCACCTTTTTTAGGTTTACCAGCTGTTCCAGATACAGAGTTAACTTTTTTACCTTGTTGGCCAAATCGAATAATCTTTTCTTTACCTCCCTCACAAGCTTTTACTATGTGAGATTTAGTTCTATGGGTAGGTGTTCTACGCGGTTTGTTGCATGCTAAAGTTTTTTTATCAACCTTGCTTGACATAGCTGGTGCTTTTTCACCTTTTTCATTTCTGCTAGCCCACACTGCTTTTCTTTGCGCTGCACTTTTAAAACCCATATTACAATTTTCTACCTTTTTTATCTACTTTAACTTCTTTTACTATAACTCTAGTACTAGGCTTTTTGTTTTCTAATTCTTCTAATTGTCTTTGAAGTTCTTCAAATTTACCATCAGCTTCAGTACCATCTTGCAACATTGCAGAAGTTATTTTAATTTCTTCTTTTAATATATCTTGAGTTTCCTCAAGTACTTCTACAGCTTCTTTTAACTGCATAATCATATCTTCATTCCACTCTTCTTTTAACTCATACTCTAAACGAGTAACTTCTATAGGTGGTAATTTTTTAGCTTCTTCAATATCTGCTTGTAATGTATAATACATACCTACAAAAGAGGCTGTAACCATTATTATTGCTACTACAGTTTTTAAGTCAAGTTGTATGTTGGTATTTTCAGAGATTTTTGTACTCATTAGTTGCGTCAAATGATGGGCATGCTTTATTAGCAAACTCATTGTGTGAATAAATAATAGCATCTGGATACATTGCCTTTAATGTTTTAAGGACATGTAACAGACTTTCTTTTTGATCTGGTGTTCTAGTATCCTTCGGAGTCTTACCATCTGTCTCAACGCCTCCACAATAGCATAATCCTATGCTATTTCTATTATGCGACTTACAATGAGCTCCGACACGATCTATATTTCTACCTTTTTTAATAGTTCCATCTAGTTCTACGTAGAAATGATAGCCAATGTCGCTCCATCCACGAGAGTTAACATGCCAGTCTCTTATTGTTTCTACTGGTACATCTTGTCCTTCTCTAGTAGCAGAGCAATGTATAATAATTTCTTTAATACTTCTCATTTGTTATTTTGTTTCATTAACCACCATTTATGTGCAGTATAACCCAATGTTGTTAATAACAATAGTATAGATAATACAGGTTCTAGCCAACCTAAGCTAACAACCGTAGCTGATGTTATATTTAAACAATACAGCTTTAAATCTTCTATTGTATTCATTTATTAGCGTTTAATACAGCATTACCTTTATATTCTATATTATCTATCTTTCTTAAAGTTGGCATGATAGTACTATTATTAGTTCTCATTGTTTTTGTGCCTACTGGTTTTAAACCTTTCAACTTGATGCCGTTTCCTACTTGTGCTTTCATAATTTTTTTTTAAATTATTGATTGTCCTTTGTTTTTTCTTTTTGGAAATCTGTTATCTAAATATTGAGCAGTATTGCCTTTATATTCTTTTTGTAACTTATTATACTCTTTAGTTCCTTTAACTTCGTAATCTTCTTTTTTTCCTTTAGTAATATCAAGATTAGCAATTACATTTCTTTTTACTTTAACATCTTTGCCTTCACCTTTCATTTGTGCTGGAGACTGCATGTTCTGTGCCGTTTGAAACATTTTTTGAAACTGTTCCATTTGCTGAGCTGACATTTGACCTGGAAACTCCATATTAGGTTGTTGAAACTCTCTAGTTGGTGTTCCAGCTCTGTTAGGCCCTAATACTTGATTAAGTCCACCCACAGCAAAATCACCCATACCTTGTTTAAAGCTATAATCTTGACCAGCTGCTGTAGCTGCTTTTTTGTTTTGTATAACGTCTCTAACACCACCAAGTAATCCTTTTGTCATACCTATGGCTCCTAAAAACTTAGCTGGAGATTTTTCTTTTTTTTCTTTCATAACTTATCTTTATTTGCAAAGCCTACTGCTTTTGCTGTTACTTTATAAATATATCTATTGTTTTTATCTAACTTTTTAGTTGGCATATCTTCTTCACCAAGCATGATACGGTACATACGACTAATTAACTGTTTGCACTTATACGAAACTTTATATATATGATATTTTTGGGTAGTGCGATTTCTTTTTCTCCACACAATTATCCACCCTTGTTTCAATAATCTGTTCCAGCGCCTATTGTCCCAGCTATATGAGTACGTACCTTTTATAAAATCATCCTTTGTAAAAAAATCAATAGCATCAAGATATATTAAAAGTTCAAGGTCTGCATCTTTAAGATCACATGTTTTACAAGCCCATTTACGTATTATCCTGTAATGCTTTAATAAATTAAGATCTTTTAAGTCTGAAGACGTAAGCTTTCTCATAATATAACTACTACGTCAAATTCTTTAATAACTTTATATTCTTCTTTGTTTATTTCAATATTAAATCCAGATGCCTTGTCATAGTAAACTTCATCACCTTTTTTTAATACAGATACATCAGAGCCGGGTTCTATAACCTTAGCTCTTCTATATCTAACATCTTCTCTTTGCTTTTCAGCTAGAATTAATCCACCCTTTGTTTGAACATCAACTTCTTTGATTGGTTCAATTACTATAAACTTACCTACTGCTTTCATGCTCTTATATTATTAATTACACAATCAGTTGATAATATAGTTGTAGCTACTGAAGCCGCGTTTTTAAGAGCACTTTTTGTTACTAATAAAGGATCAATAATACCGGCTTTTACCATATCTACCGTATTTCCTGTAACCACATCTAGTCCTCTACCTTCTTTATCTGGATTAACATATTCTTTTACACCTGCATTTTTTAATATAAGCTCATATGGCTTTCGTATTGCTTGATACAATACTTCTTCACCTATACACTTAGGTTCTAAATACATACTGGCATTTAATAAAGCTATACCACCACCAGGTACTATACCCTCTTTAATCGCGGCTTTTGTAGCGCAAATAGCATCTTCAACTCTATCTTTTTTTTCTTTCAGCTCTATCTCAGAGTTAGCCCCAACTTTAACTGTAGCAACTTTAGCTTTTAATTTAGCTAATCGTTTTTCTAGTCTAATTATAATATTAGGGTTTTTAGTTTCTTTTATTTGTTCTTCTAACAAATTTATAGTTTCTTTAACTTCAGGTTTGTCAGATAAATCAACTCTTAATATAGTCTCTTCATGATTAGTTACAGATCTAATACAAGATCCTAAATGCTCTGGCTGTATTAAGTCCATGTCATCTCCTAAGTCTTCATTAATAAGTGTAGCACCAGTAACAGCACATAGATCACTTAGTACATCTTTTTTACTTATACCATATGTTGGAGCGTCTACTATGTTTACTTTTATATTTCCTTTTGATTTGTTCATAGCTAAAGCAGAAACTACTTGAGGATCTACATCTGCAATTATAAGTAAACTCTTGCCATTTTTAATAACGTATTCAAGAACTGATTGTATTTTTCTAACATTAGGCACCACTGATTCTACTATTAAAACTAAAGGATTATCAAGCTCTGCAGTTCCTTTTTCTTTATTAGTAATAAAATGATTTGTTTTTAAAGGTTGATCATACTGAACACCCTCTATTAACTCAACTACAGTTTCAGGTTGTTCGTTTGTTTCCATCATGACAATTCCAGTTTCATCTACTAGTTTAAATGCTTTACCTATTATTTTACCTAGCTGTTCGTCATTATTAGCTGATATAGTAGCTACTTGATCTATTTTTTTACCTTTTACTTTTTTAGATTTTTTAGTTATATATTCTAAAACTTTAACTACTCCTTTGTTTATTCCTTCTCTCATAGCTCTTTCATCATCTAACAAAGAGTGAGAGTTCGCTTCATCTAATATAGCTTTAGCTAAAACTGTAGCGGTTGTAGTTCCATCACCGGCATCTTTAACTGTTCTTTGAGCAGCTTGCTTTATAAGCGTAGCTCCAATATTTTCTAACGGATCATGAAGTGTAATTGAATTAGCAACTGTTACTCCATCTTTTGTTATTTGTGGTTGTCCATTGCCATCTTCCATTATAACACATTTACCACTTGCTCCTAGTGTAGAGCTCACTGCATTAGTAAGTTTTTCTACACCAGTTAATATCTGACTTCTAGCAGTATCGCCAAAAGTCAGATTTTTAACTAACTTTAATTCTTGCATTTAATTTAATTTAATATAATTGATTTTGAATATTACTCGAAGGTTTTAACTACTTTCGGTCCTTTGGTAAACTCTAGCTTTTTAGTGTAGTGCTCAATAGAACTATCTATCGCTTGCTCTGCTCCTGCTATTGTTTCTCTTCTGGTGACATCGATCCAGTCATCTGAGTCGATAGCTTTATATTCGGTTTGTAAAAATCCATTAGGTAGTTGAACTATTCTCCAGTTCTTCTTCTGTGAAATATGTTTCCACATATTAATGGTTTCTTCTGTTGGTTGTGGTGCACTATTCCACGTATTAGTGCGGGTATATAAAAACGTCATTGTATTTGGTTTTAAGTTAAACGTTGGTTATTATATACTATCACTTGATAGTTCGGTTATTTAATATTTTAATAAAGGAAGTAAGATATTCTTCTTGCGGTTGCTCCAAATCCATCTGCTAGTCCACTAACATTTGCTGGAAAAGAACTTGTTACATAAGCTTGAGCACTAGATATTAATGCTAAGCCAGCATCTGATACACCTGTTCCACCTAACACAGTATCGCCAGCACCTCCACCTTTTGTAGATAAAACAAAAACTAATCCATCTCCTACTTCAATATCGCCTGCTCCACTCTCTTGAGTTAATGTAAACTCTTGTTCTCCAGCACTACTGCCAATGTTTTGATTAACTAAGCTAGCGTATAAAGTAGCATCAGTCAAAACAGTGCTAGAAGCAGCACTTTTATATATAGCAATACTAATATCTTCACCTGCGGCAGTTGGAAAAAATAATATAAGTTTAGTGGGAGACATTCTAACAGTGCTTATTGCTTTTATTTTATAAGTAGATTGCGTGCCTATAGCAACTGAAGTAGTTGCCATCATATGTGGCAGCGGAGCAAAAGCAGGTGTTGATGTAACTACTGTTGCAAAGTTGCCATCACCTCTTAAAAATGTAGTGGCAGTACCGCCTGTTGGTACATGACCTACATTAGTAGTACCACCATAAGCTCTTGACTGCACAGTCACGTTTCCAGTTGTAGGAGTAACCACTAATGGAGTACCTGTTGAAGTAGCTGGCGTAGCAGCTGTTACTTGAGCAACGCCACCTGATATACCGGACCCATCTATATTAACATTGTTAGAAGCTAGTTGAGTTACAGTTATTCCACCACTACCAGATACTGATACCTCATCTTGTGTAGCGTCACTTCCAGTTAATCTAATAATTCCAGCACTTGGGGCTGTTAAATCATAAGTAGTATTAGTATCAGCTGTGTAAATAGGAACGTTTAAAGTATTTGTACTAGCGTCAAACGTAGAAGCACCTGAAGTTCCTGTAGTAGTTAAAGTTAAACCACCACCACCTATATTAGTTTTTAAAGTAGCTAAAGTTATGTTTTTAGTCTCACCACTAACTTTACCTTCATCATCTGGCTGCATGTCTGATAGTATTAATCTATCTTGAGCGAAGTAAGTTGTTTTTACAGGGTATGATTTTATTATTGCCATTAGTATTTTTTATTTTTAAACTTTTTAGTTTCTTTTTCACTGCCTGAATAGTATTCGTTAGTTATTAAGGAATATTTAGGTAGATCATATGTTTCATCAAACTGTGTCCACTTATTAGTTTTGATTTTTGTAGCTA
>CAACVD010000900.1_pt1 | contig 14356 bp, 22 predicted proteins | sample 2381771 | NCBI WGS metagenome assembly CAACVD01 (sample SAMEA5211965, study PRJEB30684) | marine metagenome | biome: Marine; feature: Epipelagic; material: Water | collected 2015-10-15 | depth 15 m | reverse complement strand
TCTATTTCTGTCATATTACTTCAGTTTTTATTTGTTGCATTAAACAGTTTTGTAGGAGTTTCAAGAGCTGTTCTTGATGTTTGTCGGGGATAGAATAAAAGCCGCTAAACCAATTGTTTCTAATTGATTGCGGCTTAATCTTAAACTCGTCAGAACAAAGCAGAACAAAGCTCTTTTTGTTATCAAGTTCGTTGTATAATTGTTTTATATTTTCTTTCATTTTTGTATATTTAAAAGTGAAATAAATAAAACTATTTCACTAATCACATAACAAATATAATAATTATTATAACATAAACAAAATTGTTATATAATTTATTTCAAAATAATAACAAAATGATTAATTATTCAGAGAGACTTAAACAAATAATTCACAAAAATCAACTTTCAATCGTTGACTTTAGCAGACTTATTGGGCTTAATTCCCCAACGACTGTGCATTTAATTATAAAAGAAAACCGAAAACCTAGCAGCAAAACTGTTGATAGAATTATAGAGGCGTTTCCAGAAGTGACAGAAGATTGGCTTTTATTTGGTCGTGGTAGCTATGGAGAAGTAAAGCAGCAACCAAGTCAACAAGATGACTTGACCTTAACAGCCTCTCAAGTCATCGACTTTATTAAGTATGAAATTCCTAAACATATAGATCAAAGAGATAATCAAACTACATCTATATTGTTGGAAAAGATTAATGACATAGAAAACGATTTTACTGAGATGGTTAATTCACAAACTGAAACAATAAAAGACCATATAGAAAAATTTGAGACATACGAGGTCAATTTTGAGAATGCTGGTTTTTTATTAGAAAAACTTGTAGAGCGAGTAAAAATGCTTGAGAGTTACGCACTTTTGACTTTAGACGAAAAAAGTAAACTTAGAGCAAAAAAAAATAAGCACAACAAAGACAATAATTAACATAAATTGTTTGCCTCTTTGTATTATATGTATTACTTTTGATTGTATAAAGCAATTAATAATATATAATAAACAACATTAAGGCTATGCCCTTTGAAGATTTTTACAAATACTATTCTGAGTTTTATAAAAATTTTGATTATGATGATCAAGAAAAATTAGATAAAATCTTTTTAAAGGAGTATCATCAAAAACTTAGAGAGCAATTTAAGTCCAAAACAAAGAAGAAACACTAAACAGGTTATCTTTGTTTAACTTCTTATACTTGGCTAAAGTCTTAATATCTTTTATGCCAGTAACAGCCATTATAAAGTGGTCTGCCATTCCCTTTTCAGACATCAATGTTATGTAAGTTCGCCTTGCGGTATGACTGCCAATCATCTTCCATTTAGGTAATACCTCAACTGTTTTATCGCTACCCTTATAAGATGTTTTCTTAATTTTCTCATTAAACCCCAGCTTCTCACAAACGACTTGTATTCTCAAGTTAAACTTCTGTGACGTTATCTTTGGCAGCCTCCAGTCGTACTTGTTAAGCATAGCCTTTAATTTATCGTGCATAGGTATGTAGCTGTGGCTCTCAGTTTTTTCAGCTCGTTTTACAATAAAATTTCCTCTAATGTCTGAGCGGTCAAAAACCGAGTAGTCAGAGAAACGCTGTCCAGAGTAAACACCAATTAAAAACAAATCTCTTGCCCTTTCTTCCGCACCTGTTAGCTCTGCATCTTCTAAGGTTTTTACTTCTTCTACAGTTAAGGCAATATCGTCTGACTGGTAACCCTTTACGCTTATGCCTTTGTAGTCGTTGTTTATATCAATTCCCTTTCGCTCACACCACAGCACAAAGCTCTTAAAGTATACTAAGTACCTTGAAAGCGTATTGTTGTTTAAGTTATGATTATGTCTTAGGTAAGCAATAAAGCCAACGTAAAAGTTATCGTCTAAATCTATTACATTATGCTTTAGGTATTTAGTCTTGCAGTAACTCTTATATTTGTTGGATACACCAATATATTTTTGCAGAGTTTTGTTTGATACCGAACTAAGGTTTTTCTTTTCATCAATAAACTGACCATACAACACATCTACACTCAAAGAATCTGCATCCGTTGGCGTGTAAGCGTTTTTTAAATGCTCTTTAGTTAGTGATGCCCCGTAAGTATTAATTGTGCTTTGTAGTATTGCATCAAACTTAGTCAAGTGATGCGTAAGCTGTCTTGCTTCTACATTTGCCAAGCCTCGTTTAGTAATTGGCATACGACTTTTAAAGTTCCAATCTTGAGGTTTTATGGACAGCTTAGTACTTATTTTAAAATAACTTTTACTATTTTTGCAATAGTATCTTAAATAGATAAGTGTCTTTTTAGTGCTATTTGGATTTTTTAAAGTAAAAAACATAGCACAAATATAGCAAAGGGTACTATATAGGGTACTATACAAGTTCTTTTTATTTCCATATAACGTGGAAATTAGTATAACGAAAATATTAAATCTAAGGTGTTTTTACCTTATTTTACACAGAAACGTGGTAAAACGTGGAATTATGAACGATTCCCGTCCAGACCGCAATTAACAGAGTAGATTGTCTTATAGGGTACTAGATAGGGTACTAAAGTGTCAATATTTAGAGTTCCATAAGACAATTTATAGCTGTATGACCGCCTAAGACAACACCGCAGCCAATCGCTTGTTTTTTAAAGTTCTTAGCATAGGCAGCAGCATAGCTTCCACCATCAACACCGCAGCCAGTCTGCATCCCAAACACTTTAAAATTTCTTCCTACTGTAAACTCTGTGTAGGCTTGAGTGTGTATATGACCTTGTACTGTACTCATCATATCGTTTTTAGCCTTTGTTCTTGCTGTGCCACCCTCTCCATGTACATACTGCACACCATCATAGACAACTCGCTCAGTCCAATTCCAGTTAGTACCTAAGACATCATTGTAAGATTTTATCCAGCGTTTAGGTATTTGTGAATCGAAAGCCTTTCGCATTATAATTCTGTCGTGATTGCCTATACATACATCTGCTATTGGAAACTCTTTTATCCACTTCTGCACATCGCCTATTGCATAGTCAAGCTCATCGCCACCACCCATTCCATCTGGATCGCTAGTGTGAAAAGAAGAATAATGATTGTCAATTATATCTCCTATGAATATAACTTGGTTGCAGTTGTAATTAGCATAGGTCTCTTTGCAGAACTCAAAGTACCCATCTAATTCAAAAGGGCAATGCAAATCTCCTATTACTAAAATACGTCTTTCTTGTTTTGTTAAATTTTGATAGGCTTTAAGTTTATTGCCTTTCAGTCTTGGTCTAATCATTGGTGTTTGTTTTAAATTATACACCCCCATTTTTTGTTTTGTCAAGTGGTTGCCATCTGTTAAATACCTTTTACGCGCACCCAATTACTTGTTTATAGTAATTTTTTCAGATATTTTCTCAGCACTTCTACCAATTACATACCCACCAATACCTAACTGTAATAAATTCCAAAACTCGTTTTCTAGCTCTGGTATTCTAAAGTCAAATAAAGGTGCTATAAACTTTACATAAATAACTATAAAGCCAAAGGACAGCATTAAAATAGGTCTCCAGCTTCTCTGCAACCAATTACCTTTAGCTTCTGCAATTATGATGTCAGTTTGCATTTTCTGTAACTCAAGTTCTTTTTCTTTAAGTACTTGAATTATTTTATTCTTAGCGTTTATGCGTTCTTCGTCATTTGTAAAAAGGTCATCAATAATATTACCTACTTCCTTAATTACATTACCCCCTAAAAATTCTAAAATCTTTTTCATTGTTTTAAAAACTATATAGTGCTATACTGTAAAGGTTTATAAAGGTTTATAGTAACTAACTATCTACCATCTACTTTTTGTTTTTCTTATGTCGTAATGTGTGAAAGTTGGGTAACTACCCAAGCCGCCTTGTAGCATAAGACCCATATCTATTAAGTCGTCTATAATTCTATAAACCTCTGCTGGTTTAAGCCCATCTATTGTTATGTCTGCTGCTTTGCCTAGCATATGCTGTGACTTTTTAGATGAGCCAGATATTTTAGCATTATGCTCTGGGCTTCTGTACCCACTATTAATAGTGATAGCTCTACCCGTATAGTCTCTAAGAAATTGAAGCTGTCCAGAAAGTTTTATAATGTTCTCATAAACATCTAAAGGCATACTGCAATTGTTTTTACAGTCTTTACAAGCACCTTTGCACTCAAACTCTTTTAGCTTAAAGTTCTTTGTTAGCTGCATTCTTTTTCTTTTTATAGGTATCGTATATCTTTTGGAATGTGTATATAATAGAAGCTACAAGAAGTACAATTTTTAGGCTGTCCTCAACAGCAGTATAGCTAATTCCCAAAGTAATTAAGTTAAATATGTACAATCTTGTATCTTCTAAATTCATAGCATTAAAGCTTTTAAAAAAGCGTTCCACTTAGCTACAAGGTAAAACTGAAAAAGCTCTATTTTGTCTGCTAAGTATCTTAATCCTTTTACCATTACATTTTAAATTCTTGGTAGTCCACACCATAGAAGCTATGCACACCATTGCCATCAGCAATAGCTACTGCACTTGACTTCCATCCGTAAGGGTGTTCTGCCTTTATTAATTCCCCATCTTCGTCATAAGTGTCGGAGAGTTTCCAAGCTACGTCTATGTGATACTTATCACTTAATACAGGTGCTTTTATTACTTCGCCTTCCTCATCGTATTCGCCATCTTCTAAAACAATATGTCCTAGTCTTACAATAGCGTGTGGGTGGGTAGGGTACTCGTTACCCTCATCGTCTGTATCTACTCCTAAAGCCTTTATCTTTGTTTCAGCAGTAGCCTTATCTTTAAATTCGTATTTTCCTATTTTCATAATTAAGTTGTTAATTGTTGTAGTTCTTGGTCTGTTAATGCTGTTGTAAATACTTGTACTTCTCTGACTTTTCCGTAGAAATTTTCATTTGTCTCTTTTAGTTCTAAATTTGTTAAGTTTGATGGTATATTAGGATTTGATACATTACCAACTTGCTGACCATTAACAAATAAAGTCAATGAATTGGAGTTATATCTTAATGCAATTTTATTAAATAGTGATACATCTGTAAAAGTGTAAAAAATATCAGTACTTACGCCACTATTCCTTGATGTAGCAATTAAAAGGTTTTCTATATTTCTAAATTTTAAACCTACAACATTATCTATACTATCATCATTTATTATTATAGCACAATAATTAAAGTCATTTTTAAATCTTGCACCATCCATATACAAAACCCCCTCTGTTGAATTAAAGTCTTGTGCTGACCCAGAGTTATTACATACGTCTGCATTACGAGTTACTGTAGAGCCAGAAGTTGGTATATACGAAGTGCTAAAGGATAGTGCTTCTAATTGTGCGCCAAACAAATGTACATTAGCCACTTGACCACCTGTAGGGTTTAGTTCATTACCACTAGCGTCTGTAATTGCAAAACCAGCAATTGTATTTGATGACGGAGAGGTATTTGAGACTTTAAGACGATACCAGCCATTATTTAAAATCTCAAAAGTTGCAGTTTGTCCACTAGAAACATTTACAAAGGTATTTGTGTCAAAGTCAAATACAGAGTATGGGGGAGTTGATTGGTCATAATTTCTTAGACCTATGTAACGCCAATTTCCTTTTTTAGCAAAAACAGATAAAGTCGCTGCTGTAGAAGGTGCGCTCATATATGCTCTAATAAAAGAATAACCACTTCCATTATATTCTATTAGATTAGCATCTAATTGGCCTGTTGGAGTTAATTCCGAACTTGCTGTAACTGTTATTTCTGCATTATGTTGCCAATAAGAATTAGTGAAATCTTGGCTGTAAATAAATGAATTAGTACTCTGTGGCTCTAAAAGTAATGCACCTTTAGATGTATCACTAAAGTCTATTCTTGGTATATCGCCAGTTGTACTCTTAATCAAACCATCTTTAGCAACATAAGTAGCACTTGTACCTCGTGAGAAATCAAACTCTTTATTAAAGAATCTACCACTATTATCGTTATATGCTAATAGCTTATCTTCTTTTATTGCCCATTTACCATTTCCTAATTTTACTCCCATATTATATTATTGTATAGTTGTTTGCTTGTGCTAATAAGTTGAATGTTTCGTACCCCTCGCCTGTTAGTCCTTCTAATTGGTCATTGCTCAATGCTTCTTTAAATACTGCAACTGATCTTACGTTTCCGTAAAACTGATAAAAATTAAATTTATCTAAACCTGTTGGTACAGTAGCATTTGTATCAGTATGTATTTCAGTTCCATCAACATACACAGCATAATCATTTAGCTTATATTTTATTGCAATTTTGTGGTAATCTGCTAAATTGTAACTTGTGTTATCCATATAAACTTGAGCAGAACCGCCGTCATTCACAAATACATTTAATCTGTTTCCTGTTGCAAAATTTAGTCTTATTTCATTGCTTGTATCTCTACTTATTCTAACGCCACCTTCAGTTGCTGTAACATCAGCTTTTGCCATCTCCGCATACAACACACCCTCTGTTGAGTTTATTAAATCACTACTACCAGCATTGTTGCATACATCAGCTAATCTTGTAACTGTGCTACCGTTTGTTGGTATGTAGGAAGTTGCGTATGATAGTGCTTCTGCTTGTGCACCCCAAATATATATGTCAGAAGCGTAGTTATCTATTCCATTATTAATAGATAAATTATAATTAGATTGAGTTCCAAAATCTCTATCAAATCTTTGCCATTTAGTTGTAGCAGTTTTAGTATCAGTAGGCTGACCTGAAGCATCTAAATTAAATTGATTATTAACGCCTTCAGTTACTGCCTTAACAAATAAACTAAAGTTTCTACAATTTCTAAACCCTCCTGATAAAAATGTTGAGCCTGTTTGTGGGTTTTGTAATCTATAAACTCCTAAACTCCCATCAGGAGCAATAACATTGCTTTCAAAAGTTAAAGTTGAATTAGTACCTAAAGCCCATTGTGTAAAATCTTCACTATAAGGAAATAAATTAGTACTCTGCGGCTCAAGTAATAAACTCCCTGTTCCACCTGTATAATCTATTCTTGGCAAACCACTTGCAACACTTTGGATCAAACCGTTTGGGCCAACGCGCGTTGATGTAGTTGCTCTTGTGAAATCAAAATCGCCGTCTGTTACTTCTTGAACAGACGCTCTTGAAATTGTTGAAGTTGCACCGTCTTTTGTTCTAATTCTGAAGGCTACACTATTTGCCCTTATTTCAAAAACATTTACACCAACCCCAAAGTTTTCGTAAGCTATACCGCTATGATTTATTAAATCTAATTTATTGACTATGCTTAATGCTTCAACCGTTATTGAAACCCTATATTTACGCCCGACTGTAAGAATATTTTGATTAATAAAAGCGTTTTGACCTGCTGAATCCATTATTACAGTGCCATTTGTAAAAGTTACACTTGATTGAGTTGTCCAAGTGCTATTGTCTGCAAAATCTCCATTTACGACTAACTCACTCCCAAAAGTTCGAACAGGTTTAACGCTGTGTAATTTACCCTCACTATAGGCTGTTGGGGTTGTTATAATCGATGCTTTTTCTAATAAATTACTCATTATTCACGGTTTTCGAAAGCGGTTAATATTATAGTCGTGCCAGTAGCATTTTCGTAATACGTTGCTCTGGATTGTAAGGCTAAAAGTAAAGCTGGTATATCACTTGCTAAGTCAGCATAAACAATTCCCCAGCCAATAGTATTATCTATTCCTACTCCCCAATAAGTTGTTTCGTATATCTTTCCGTAACTCATAGTCTATTTTGTTAATTCTGTTAATTCTGCATCTGTTAATGCTGTATCGTAATATCTTAAATCTTTACATTTCCCGTAGAAAAAAGTAGAAGGAGTATTATGTCTTTTAAAATCCAATGTATTTAAAGTATTAGCGTTAAAAGAACCTGTTGTTGTAGATGACCCAATTTGAGTTCCATTAATATAAAATGAGTAATCAGAAGATTTATATTTTACAGCTATTTTATTTATATTTTTTACATCATAATTTGTTGTAAAAGAATTAAATATTGTAACATTAGCTCTTTTTATTTCTGCTCTAATTCTATTTGAAGCACCTCCGTAAAATAATGATATTCTATTATCTGTTGTGCCGTTACTTAATGATATTTCTCTATGTGTGTTATCATCAGCCAAAGCACTTATCTCCGCATATAGCACACCCTCGTTATCGTTGAATGTATTGGCATCTCCAGCATTTGTGCAAGTATCTGCGTTCCTTGTGGTTGTTGAACCCTGTGTTTCTATATAACTCGTCAAACTTGCGCCTTCTTCTACTTGAAAACCCCATAAATAAACAAAAGCACTTGTGCTGGTGTCTGAAGAATCTACTTGACCGCTTGTACCTCTTGGACTAAACAAACTTATAATAGTAGCGGCAGCGTCTGTATTGTAAACAACAGAAAGTCTGTACCAACCATTGCCGTAGTTTTCTACTTTAGAACTCGTTACTGTAAAATCTGCACCAGATACACTTGTTGTTAAAGTTGTATTGCTAAATTGAAAAATAGCATCCATTCTATTAGGGTAGGTTCCTTGCGCTCTAAAAGCAAAAAAATCGCCATCTCCTTGCTTTACAAAAACAGAAGTACAAGCGTCTAACTGTGCGGAAGATGATTTAGATACACCATCCGATAGGTAATTGTTTGCAGCAACTGTAGAGCCTCTTTTAACTTTGTCTGCTGTTAGTTGCCCAGTAGGTGCTGTAACTTGGTTTGCTGTTACTGTCATATCTGCCCGTTTAGTCCAAGCTGCATTGTCAAACTCCTCTGACCTTATTTGTCTATTTGTTCTCAATGGCTCTATAAGTAAATTAGGACAATTCCCATTAGACCAGTCTAATCGTGGAGTATCTGCTGCAACAGTTTCTATAAGACCATCTTTGCGAACTCTTGTAGCACCACTATTTCTTGCAAAAGTAAAATCCCCACCACCATTATTAGGCAGTATAGAATATACTTTGCTATTCTTATATCCGCTTGGTATTAATGCTAGTTTAGGACTAATCATTCTTTTTAGTTTTTTCTTTTACTTCTACCTTTAAAGTTTCTGTAATGTATTTCTTTAGTTTACTAAGGTTTGTTTCTTTGACCTTATATCTCATAGTACCCACCCTTTAAAAGTTGTATCTGTATCGGCATTAATATCTTCGTTGGTGTTGCTATTATACTCTGGAAACAAGTTGTCGTTAAAAGACAAGTAGTCTACCAATCGAGTAGAGTAGTAGTTAGCGTATTCTCTAGCTTTGCCTACTAAGTAATCTACTTCGTTCTTATCTACGTTCTGTGCTGTTTCGCTACTATGCTTAAATACACCTCCGTTTTTTATCTGATAAGCCGCGAATGGGATATAATTCATCTGCGCAAACCAAATGAGCGTTGGCTGTACATAAGTATTAACTAAGGTTAAATAATTACCAGATAAAGAACCAGCTACAATATCAGCACTTATCTTGTTATATAGATCTGTACCTAACAAGTTTTGTATGTCAATAGTTTGAGCAATCTTGATGAACTGTATAAACTTATCAGTATCTACGTTGCCATCAATAATAGAGTTCTTTACAAGGTCTGTTCTATTTATAAAAAGTGCTGTTGCCATAGTTTACGAGTATGCGCCTTTAGTAGGTGTGTTAATAGGTGCTATCTTTGACTCCTTTGAGCCTCTTGGTGTTGGTTTGTAAGACTTTGGTATATCTTTTGTTTTTTTATAGTCTGCAATATCAGTAGATATTTCTTTGCCTACCTTTAATTTATATAGTACCTCTTTGAATATATGACGGCAGTATATTCCGCCTTTGTGTTTAAACAAATCAAATTTCTGTCCATTGTGCATAGGTAACTCTGCTGCTTTGAAATTTAAGTTTCTCGATGCTCTATCAATATCCTCAATTCTATAAACAACACCAGCCCTTGATGCCGCCATCATATTTGTACAAAATAGCCTTGACCTACTTCCTTCTTTGTATTTTTTTCTTGAGCCTATAGCATACTTGTAACGGACTTTATATGTAGACTTGTCTAAATAGCTAAATCTGTTTGGACTCGCTGCTATGTTAAAGGTTTCTTTTTTGTCTATAAAGTTTTGCGCCCAATCCTCAAGCTCTTCATTGTCCTCACTATGGTCTCTCTCGGCTGCTACTTCCCACTCCTCAGACATTATTTCTCCGTCAAGACCATCAAATAAAATATCTCCTAACTCGTCTGTAAGCTCGTCACTAGAACAACAAACCTTATTAAGTTTTACACCTGTTTCTTCCTCTTTTGTTTCTTCGTCCTCTACGTTTTCAAGGTCTGTAAACTCTAATGGTTGTAAGGTCTTAAAGTATAGTTTTAAGGCAATATTATTGTAAGCTAGTATGCTATCAAAGGCATCTATTAAAAGGTGTCTAAATGGCAAAATTACGGTGTTTTCCATTAAAACTGTTGCTGTCGAAAGTTCCTCTGCATTATTACCTAGCCCAGTATTGTCTTTAATTCCCAAAAGTAAAGGACTTACAACTCTGTGGCCTACCATTATCTTTTTAGTTGCTTCTTCACTTACATATTGATAAGTATTGTGAGCGTCACTAACTTGCAGAGTTTCTACAGTTGCTGCGCTATCTGGGTTATCATTAAAAGCAAGTATAAATTTAGACCCTCCCGTCCCTTGGAATTTATCTGCAATACGATTTTCTAGCATTTGTCTTTCTTCGGCTGGTGGGGTGCCATTATTAAACTGTATGAAAGTGTTTGGGCTGAAAGAATTTGCAGTATTGTTGAGATGAAAATTTGACACCTCGGATTCTATCTCGCACCATTGTAAACAACCCGTGTAGTCTGGACTTGAATAATACTTATATCCAGCTCTGTAAGGCTTAACATATATGATCTCAATGTTTTCTTTAGAGAAACCAAAAGCTGGTATTCTTTGTAGTTCAGTTCTTTGCTTTACCTTAGACCAATCGTCTGAATAATAATAACCCGCTATATCTCCTTTTTCGTTACACTTTTCTGCTCTTAAATTCTCAACAGGTATATGTTCAACTTGCGCTATAGTCTTGCGATCTTTTGAATAAATTACTTGAATAGCACATTGACCCATAAGTTTAAGGTCATAGCATAGCTTTCTAACGCAGTCTTTATGGAACAGAGTAATCATCTTAGCGTAAGCCTCTGGCTTTTTATTAGAATCTAAAGCATCTAAGCCTTTGCCGTAAATCATTTGACTAATACCGTTAATTATAGCGTTGTTTGTTGGGCTATTTTCGTAATTAGATATTAGATGTCCAAAAAAATTGTTGTCGCTTCCATAAGCTACCCATTGCTTGTTAGACTTCTCTACAATCTCTGGACTTGTGTAACTGCTTAAATTAACTATTCTTAAATCGTTCATAAAATAATGTAATCGTTATCAAAACTATTCTCTGTGGTGTATTCTCCACTATTAACAGAGTAGTAATCGTTGTTAGTTTGGTTTATAGTTTGGTCAGTACAAAACACCTTATCTTTGTAAAGATTAGCACCATCGGGGTTTATATTAACCTCAAATGTGTAAAATTTGCCCTCAGTTAAAGTACCAAAAGCAACTGTGAAAGTCATATAATTGCCAACAGTTTCAGCGGTAGGGGTGTTTTTAAAGCTTCTCCCAGTTTCATTATCTATCAATAAAACATCAACAGTACCGCTAATAAATTGACGTGGAATAACATTGAAAGTTTTACTGCCACTTGTTGTTATAATCTTCATACTAATATATAAACAAAACTATTTTATTTTGTGTAAAAAAAAAGCCTCTCTAAAAAGAAAGGCTAATTTTAAACATAAACATAATATAAATAAACTACTATGCTGGTGTGATTGGTGTAGTACCAGATACGTCTGGCGCAGTACAGAAGAACGGAGGAAAAACCTCAGTAGCAACCGCTGTTAAAGTGAAGCCTTGTAAATCTCCAGGTGCAGCACCCGTTACAATAGTTCCGCCAGTAATTTCAGCACCGTTATCTCTACCTAACAATAAACGCTTAGTATTTCCAGCACCATCTGGGTACATTTCTACAACGTAATGCGCACGACCTCTATTTAAGAGTTTGATTTCTTCTTGTGTCGCTACGTCTAACAGTTGAAAGGTAACATTTAAAGTACTTTCGTAAAAAGTAGTTCCGTTTTCTCTACTTGATGTTACAGTAGTCTCTAAAGAACTTAAACCGCCCTTTACTTCAAACTTAAAGAACTCAGCAGAGTTGTCCGTTGGAAGTGTTATAGTACCACTACTATCGCCTAAAGCAGCAATAGCAGCACTATAATCTAAGATGTAAATATTTTTAATTCCAGCAAAGGCAGTCTTACATCCAACCCCTCTACCTTTTGTTATTGCACAAGCCATATTTTATAATTTAATAAAAAAGGGTAGGCAGTTTTGCCCACCCTCTTTATGTTAGTTAATTTAGTTTATTAGGATAGGTAAACAATGTCTGCACCGATTCCTGTCTGTACACCAGCAGTATAACGCATTACGATGCGCACATTCTGGCTCCCGTCTATATCAGCCATATCGATAACTTTAACTTCGTTTCTGTCATCTAAAAGACCAGTTCCAAAGAATAAGTTAGATTTTTGAGCTAATACAGCTTTGTTACTTCCTAATCCTTGTGCAACAAAAATGTTGATACCCTCAAAAGTTAAAGCACCACCATTGTACCAAGTAGTACCTTTGTTATCTACACCATTAGCACCTATGTTAGTAGCAAATCCACCTAAAGCACGAATGTAAGCTCTTGCAATGTTAGTAGAAACGTAAAGTGTTAAATCTTCTTTTCCTAAAACAGCATCGTTTGCAGCATCTACAGTAGCACCTAATTTAGCAATAACGTTAGAAGAAGTTATAGCACCACCAGCAGCAACATCTACAACACTTGAATCAGCAGCTAAAAGCGTAGAGAAACCATCAAAGTTTCCTTCTCCAGCAGAACCACTCCATATAGAAGTTTCGGTAGCGTTAGCAACCTCTGCAGCTACTCTTGAAATAACGTAGTCAGAGAATAGTGGGGGTAGGCTATCGAAAGCACTAAAACCCATCTGGGCAGCCTCCCAATCCGACACCAAATTTGACTTGCAAATGCTCAAATTTATTTGTAATTCGGTGGGGGTGAGTACTTTCTCAGTCAATGTAAGACCAGAAGTAGTACTGTCAAAATCACAATCAGCAGAACGTACCAAGTTAGACATAACTCCTACTTTCATAGCAGCTTTGTACTTGATGTTAGGCAAGATTGTTACAGCCCCAGCGTCTAAGGTTGAAGCAGATAATAGGGCAGCACCTAAGTACTTCCCAGCAAATTCTCCAGCATAACTGGATGATGTAATAGTTGGATTAGCCATTTAATTTAATTTTAGTTGTTAATTATTTTATTCATTACTTTATCAAGTGTGCTTAATCTTCTTTTATTAGCAAACTTAAAATTTTGTTTTGTTTGTACTTCTGGGTTAGCCTTGATTGGCTCTGCTGCTGGTTGGTTAAGTTCCTCTTGTACTTCTTCTGGCACTTCGCTTAACTCTACTTTTTCGTGTTTAGCAAGTTCTTCTGTCATAAGGTTTCCAAGTTCATCAGCGCTCATTTCTTCCTTAGGCTCTAACATAGCTTTAATTTCTTCAATCATTTCTTTAACCTCTGCTAGTTCTTCTTTAGTAGCATAACCCATTTCTTCTTTTTCTTCTTCTTCGGCTTCTACTTCTTCTACTTCTTCTTCTTCGCCTTGCTCTTTAATTTCAGAAATAAGACCTTCTTCTGCTACTATTAAAATACGACCATCTTCCATTTCGTATTCCCCTACTGGTACAGCTACTTTCTCATCTTCTGTAACGATAAATATCTCTTTACCAGCTTCAAACGATTCTGCTTCTAGTACAGTTCCGTTTTCTAACGTCTGTTGTTCTAGCTTAACTTCTTCGGATAAGCCTACAACTTCTTTGATTTTTTTAATCATATCATTGGTGTTCATATTAATATATAAGTGTTAAAAATTAATTTTGCATTTTCAAGCAGATGTCCTACCGATTCCTTGCGCTCTAAGACTACCATCACAACATTTTATCTTGTAAGTGTTATCCTCACAAAGACAACCTCTACGACCACCTTTAGGACTTGTTTTACTTGGTGTTATAAATCTTTTAAATAGTTTTCTCATTAATTTTGGCTTTCGTATTCTTTAATGATGTCTATTATTTGTTGCACTTGTAAATCTTCCTTTGTCAAACCCTCGTTTATAGGCTCTTTGGGTCTTTCCATTTTGTCAGCGAAGTAACCCTCTATTGAAAACCCTTTAACCTTGCCAGTTTTTACAAACTCATTCCAAATCTGGTCGTTGTTTACTTTTACAGCACCTACCCAAGTAC
>CAACVD010000899.1_pt1 | contig 14356 bp, 27 predicted proteins | sample 2381771 | NCBI WGS metagenome assembly CAACVD01 (sample SAMEA5211965, study PRJEB30684) | marine metagenome | biome: Marine; feature: Epipelagic; material: Water | collected 2015-10-15 | depth 15 m | reverse complement strand
GCTGTATGCGGATATCTCTGTCCAAAAGCGATGATGTTGCTTGCAGGCTCTATCCGGTCTCTTCTTGGATGCCGTAGGGCTTGTGGGTCAGAAATCCTGACACTTCCCAAATGGTTTTGAGGGTGGTCCCCATCAAAACAGGTTGGACACACCCTGACGCCAGTTGGACGACGGTTCTGAACCTCTTCTTTTAGCTGGTCATATTTGTACTGTAGGCCACAGCGGTCACAGAGAGCCTTCGACCGTTTTCCTGTGGCGTAGCGCGACATTACTGAAGCCGTGATTTATAGACAGGCTTACCGCCGTACTTCATGCCCATTGTTTTTCCACCACGGGCCATACCCTTGGTCTTGCCGCCATAGGCCATCTTCTTAGCTGCTTTCTTCTTGGCCTTCTTTGGTGCAGCCTTCTTCTTTGCAGCCGCCTGCTTGGTAGCCTTTTTGGCACTGCCGCCATTCTTCAGAAAGGCTGGTACTTCTTTGCCATCCTTCATTTTCATAGGCATCTTACCGGCACCGCCTCTTTTCATGCCCTTTGGCTTCTTCATGTTATGCTTCATTTTCTGACTCCGCGTAGAGATTGTTGAACACCCGTGAAGTGTCGTTGACATAATTTGGGTCTTGTTTTGAGTGATGGACCCACTGGCTTGGCCTGAAGTCCGGTGGTCCTTCTCCTGTCGCAAACCACGCTGGGTTTGTTACTCGGACCCTGTTGTTCGGAAGGGCGACTATATTTCCCGTCCATTTCCCGGCGTCCATAAGTTCAAGCACATGGCTTTGCTTATGCTGCGCCGGGTCATCCGCTACTTCAGTGTCGGTGTAATCGACCGTGAAGTAGTACTTGGCGGGGAAGAACTCCCCGTCAATTTTTGCTAACCAAGGGCAAGGCGTTGCCCGGTTGAGTACAAACACAGAGTGGTGATGCGACTGACAGTCCCAAGGCTGGGCAAATTCTGTCGGCATTGGCTCTGGCCACTCATCGAAGGGCGTATCACCAACCAGTGCCGTCAGGGGCATCCTTGCCCACATGGCACCGCCGTGAATGTTGTTCTCTTCATCCTCACAACCAGTAAACAGTATTTGAAAACTTAAAGTTCTCATCGGTAGAGTGGTCACGGCTATCGCCATGCCGTGAAGAAACTCACCGTGGTATCTGTCAAAATTGGTTGTGTACTCTCGCCTAACCCAACACTTGAAGTATGGGATGTTGCTTGTGATGTAGTTCATCTGACGCTTGGTATAACCCTGAAATCTGTTCTGTCGCGGTCTTCCGTGGCCGCTAGGTTGAAATCGTCCTCAAAGATGCCCTTGAGGAACTGAACCCGGTCCATGACAGACGGGTTTTTCAGGGCAAGCTGGTAAGCCAGCCCGGAGACAATTGCGGGTAGAAATCTAGTCGGTGCGTCGTACTGGTTGTTGGCACCGGACGTGGCGTCTTCGATGCGCCGTATGCGGTAGTAGACAAGTGTGTAGGTGTTGTTATCTGGAATTGGCCAGATGTTTATTTTCGGTGCGTCTCTTAGACGTTCGATGTAAATCTTGGTAGGCCTGCCCTGACTGTTTTTGTTTGCGAGGCTGGCGTATTCACCAATACTGATTCTGGTTATTGACAGGTCGGACTGAGATGTGCCGGTCCCCGTTCTGATGGCATGGTCAAGAATGCTGACCGTATCAGCGGGAAGCGTGTAGGACGCCGTGCCGCTGGTTAGTGAAACTGTCGCCTGTTCAATCGTCCACAGGTTGATGCCCCGATTGGCAAACTCCTGACCCAGTAGATTGAGGGAACGTCTTGCGGTCCTGTAGTCACTTCCTGAATACGCACGTCCAAGACCGGCACGTTCGTGTGCCTCTTCTATGATTTCGTTGATGTCAAGATTGAACGTAGCTGTTCCAGATGTAGCCATTCTCTCATGCTCTCCAAGACATAGTCTTGTTCTTCCCGCTTCTCTTTGAGACGGCGAACCTTGTTTAAACGTCCCTGTTCAGCCGGGGTTGTTTTCCTGTGGTGACGATGCGCTTTACGGATGCGCCGATAGCACATTCTCTTAGCGATACCTCTTCGTCTTCTTTGCTATTTTTTTGGGCTGTTTGACGAACTGCTTCCCTGCCTTACGTCCTTTTCTTTTGGCCCTTGAGGTTGCCGCGTATTCTTTTGAGGAGAGAGACTTGATAGCCGCCGCCGGGAGATATCGCTCACCAGTTGCTTTTGGACCCTGTGTCGAGGGTTTGCCACTCTTCGTCCTCCACTTTTGCTTTGTCCAATTTTTGAGGGACTTTTGACTTTTCTTAAGCACCATTAGTTGCGGTATCCACCACCAGCTTTTTTATAAGCAGAGGCTAGCATTTGGGCTTTTCGACCACTCCACTGACCACTGGCCCCGCCCTTTGACCCAGCCTTAATGCGGTTGAATAATCTCTTTCTCATGGCTGGCTTTGTGTAGTTTCCCGCCTCGTTTACACGCGATTTTGTTTTCTTCGCTGGGCGCTTTGGTGCCTTTTTCATTACAGTCCTTTTAGATACATGACAAAGAAGTACAGCAGCGCACCACCACCCAAGAGGATTGTGGGAATGGCGGTCCACAGAATTATCTGGTCTCTGACCTTGGCGCGGCGTTCCAACTCCTGCTTCTGCAAAGCCCGTTGTCTGGCTATCTCAGCCTGAAGGCGCTCCCACTGGCCATGTTTGCCGTATATGTTGAACAGGCTTCGGAGTTCTTTGCGCATGTTGTCGAGTTCCTCTTTCCTGAAAAACTCGTCTATCCCAGCCTGTTCAGCCCCGGACATTTTGGAGAAGATGCTGTTCTTCTTCCTCGTTGCTGCAAACTGGAGTTCAGCCTCTGCCTTGGCATAGCGTGAAATCGGGCCGCTTAAAGAGGACAAATCCTTGCCAGCCTTGATGGCACTGGAAATGGCCCCAGTGGCCGCAGAGACCATGCTAAATGCAGAAATAGGGTCAATCATTTCAACAACTTGCTCCCACCTAGTAAACTTTAACAGACCCCTCTTTGATAAACTTTGGTACGCAGTAAGCGGTGACCCGGTCACGACTGTCCATCAGGTAACTAAACTCGTAGTTCCCGAACCGCTTAGACATTTCTTTTGCGAAAAAATTGCACTCTGTTGCGCTGCGGAAATACATATCGCCGCTAACGAGTTTGCGTTCATCCTGTGTGCCTAGGTATATCAGCAACAGAAAAACGTGTTCCATCAGGAGACGGTGAATTTACCGCCTTTTTTGGCCGCACCCATGCCACGACACGACCCGCCGGTTTTCATGCCTATCACGTCTTTCAACGCCTTGGCCTGACCGGCGTGGGCCTTCGATGCGTTTTTGAGTTTCTGGGAAACCTTTTTCAGCTTCTTCTTCATTGGGGGCTTCATGACCTGACTGGCCATGTTTGCTCTATTCATCGCCATTATTTCAACCACCCCGCTAAGAAATTGGCGAAAGTACCCGCAACTCCACCCAGCGCTAAGATAACCCAGAAAGCGCCCTTCCATCTGTTGGCCGTAGCCTTGAGTTCAGAAACTTCTTCATGGACGTGGCGGACCTCATCCGACATCGTCTTTATGCGTTCTTCTAAACGTGCAAGCGTAACTTCTACTGCCTCTGCCATGTCAACACTTCCATCTTTTTCTAGCCTGTCTCAAACGGCTATTTGGGTCTTTTGCCGCCTTTGGAAATTTTTTCATCTGTCCAGCGCTACGGGCGCAGAACGACTTTCTACGCTTGGCGTCTTTGCTGCCTTTTTTAACTTTGCCCGTGACCGCTGTCTTGAGTTTGCTTCCGGGGTTTGCGCGGCGGTATGCAGCCACGCCTTTGGCCGTCATCCCTGCCCCTGATTTGGTTTTTCTAAAGTTACCCGACTTGACCGAAGTCTTTATCGGGGTCTCTTTCTTTCTAGGCATGGAACAAGGTGACCGAGGTCACGTTGGTCACATCTACATGCACATTGGTTGAGAAACGAATACCATCCGCTGGGATTGACATAGTGTTGGCGGCGTCAACACCGCTGCCAGCACCCGGCGTTGTCAGAGTAAGTAGCGTAGTGCCACTAGACCCGCCGTCTTTAAGAACAATAGAACCCGCGCTTGAACCACGGATATAGTAGATAGATTTTACACGCGCTGGACCAGAGACAGCTACGCCATCTGCCGATACGGTGGTTGCGGTAATGTCTGACATCTAGTCCTCCGAAACAAAAAAAGGAGGGCGGGTTGCCCCGCCCCCCAAGGTGTTAGGCACCCGGCGAACCGTAGTAAGCCAGTGGGTCGGAATAACCGAAGCTGTAACGCTCACGGCCTTTGTACCGAACATTGCCTGTCTCGAAGTCGCCCTCGAAAGCGGTCTTCATTGGCACCCTTACGAAGTGCTTGAAGCCATTCGGGATGTCCGTGCCAAGGAACCATGCATCAACATCTGTCAGGTAATGGTTAACCATGTAACCATCTGGAACGGCTGAGAGTGACTTCAGCGCGTTGATGTCGTTCTTGGCAAACGCTGCTGAACCACCAGCAGTCGTTGACAGTTCAGAGGCCATGAGACGCTCTGCAACAAACTGGAGGTCCGAAGGGATAACCAGTCTTGTTGGACGCGCCGCAATCTTCAGGCCACGTTCATCTGTCCACTTTCCGATGGCAATGATGCCAGCTTCCAGAGAGGTTTCGTTCAGGTCCACAGCACTGCCGGGGCGGTTACCATTGGTTCCGCCGTTGACAAGTGGGTGTGAAGCGTTGAACAAAGACACACCATCACCGCCAACTTGACCGGTAAAGCCTTCATTAAAGAGGGCTGCACCTTTGACTTCCTTGGTGTGCTGGAACGCACGGGCCAAGGCTTTGGTGTAACGAGCCGAGAGTGAGTCATATAAATTATCTTCGACACTCTCTTCCGTCAGCGCGAAGCCAAGGGCGATGGTTTCGTGCGTATACCGTGCGGTGTACGCCTCTTGTGCGTCGTCATAGCTGATGGCAGCGCCTTCATCCTTTGCAGGGGCGGCACCAAAGCCTGACAATTTTACTTCTTCCTCAAAAGAACGGTCTGAGTTTTCAACCTCAAAACAACTTCTCCACTCTTCTGGGTAACGTGCGTACTCCATACCGAACAATGCGTTCAGACCGGGGAGTAGCTCTTTCATAAGCTGCGCTCTTGCGATAGCCATTTTTCTACTCCCTTACGTTATAACGTCGGCTAGGAACGCGTGTTCAGTCTGGTTCATCATTACGATAACGTCAGTCTTGGCGTCACCGATTGTTGAACCAACACGGTCCACGAAGTCGATAATCTTGAACATCTCGCCGCCAACAGACGCAGTGGATGCATCAAGCTGGAGACCGGAATTACCAGTGATGGTATTTCCAGCAGCGGTCTGAACAAGGTCAGCAGTCATGCCCAATTGCGTTTGTGCAATCGCGCCATCAGCTTGGACTTCGTACAGTGTGAAAGGATTGACAGAAACCACAGCTTTAATATCAGAAGCTGCGATGCCGCCCGGATAGTATTGCTTGAAAGTCAACTGACCAGTGGATGGTTCGGTGTAAGAAACACCGAGGAAAACACCAATGGGATTGACTTCACTTGCAGCAGCTTCACGGACAAGAAAACCATCGTCCGTGGAGTTTGCGGTGTCAGCGAGGCCGACTACGTCGCCATTAAAGATTGCCGTGCTGTAACCTGACTTGATTAGGTATTCACGAGTTGAACCAGCAAACGGCATACCTCCAAGGAGACCTATCGGCTTCAGACCGCGAGGGGCTGATGTAGCAGACATTTAAGTCCTCCAAGAGAATAGCCCCTAATCTCAGCAACTAGGAGCCTTTGCCAAAAGAAATCCGACTGTTGCGCTCTGGCGCATTAATCGGCATTCGTGGATTGGATTCCCGCATTAGCGTGTTATCGACGGAGCGCATCGCCTCTTCAGACTGATTGCGATAATATTCGTTGCGTTGATTTGCTATGCTTTCGGGCATCCTACAAAGAAGCAGACCACCCACTTCGACCTTGCCTTTGAACCGGGGAGTGGGGTCCAGAACAAGATGTTCCATCTCTGGAACCTCCTCTACTGGAACGGCTTCCCAGCCTTCGCGAAGTTTCTTTGAGTAGTTTGTTGGGTCATCCTGCCCCTGCGTAGAAATGCGAACCCATTTAAAAGTCCACCCGTCTTGCGGGTATGGGTCGGGTAGCATGTTGGGTGGAGACCAAGTTTGGTTGCGTAGTTCCTGTTCACGCTTCTCAACTGAACGTGGGCTACGAGATGCTTTTGCTGTCGTCATGTGAATACTCCTAAGAGTCAAGCGCAACAAACTGCTTCGCGTATTCCTCTAAAGGAACACCCAAGCGCTTTGCTACGGCCACCTGTGATGGTGAAAGTCGGACCTTCTTCGAGCGACCACTTTCGTTGCCACCCGGCGTAACCACCTGTGTTACGGAAGAGTTCGAGGAGGATGTGTCCGGCTGTCCTTCTCGAAACTTGTGGGGAAACTCCTCACGCATCCTACGATTGATTGTGTCGTAGTAACCGTCGTGTTCAGGAGTAATCCCCTGTTGGACAATTTCATCATGAATGGCGTAAGCCGCGTTCGTCATGACCTTGTCCTTTTGAAACCATGGGTTGTCGTTCGCCCACTCCACCGCCTTCATGTCTGGTGGTGGTGTCAGCGCAGGCTGTTGCACCTCGAAGTTCGAGGGGTCGGCCTGTTTCTTAACGTCTTCGAGCCGCATGGTCTGGGCGTTTGCCTTCATCATGCGGTCTTGGGCGTCAAGGATGTTGTCGGCATCCCCTTCTTCGTAAGCCTTTCGGTATGCAGCCTTCGCCTGTTCGAGTTCCGCGTTTACACGGCCCTCCATTTCTTCGGCGCTGGATGCAGAAAACTCTCTCGCCTTATGTCTCAGGCTGTTGTTTTCCTCAATCATCCGCGTTGCGACTTTGTAGTATTCGTCGCGCTGGCGCTCTGCCTCACGCTGTTTAAACACTAGGTCGTCAATGCGCTTCTTGTACTTCGACGGCTTCTTAGGTTGCTCCGAACTTTCATCCGCAGCCTCTACTCCAACATCGTCAGCTTCTGCTGCCGGGGTCTGGTTCTCCTCTTCGGGAACCTCGACCTCAATCTTGTCTTCATCTTCGTTAATCATGCTGTTGCCCTCGAAACTTTGGTTGGGTCTTCAACAACCGCTAAGATGGCGTCATCGTTTAAGATACGCATCTCGACATTGTCGAACTCGAACCGATGACCAGCGTATTTGCTGACCATCACCCAATCGTTTTTCTGACACCAAGGTCCTGAAGCAAAACGCGGGTCCGTGTCTGGGTAGGCATCTTTGCCCACTGCAACGACCTTCCCCACGATGGACGCAATGTCCTCGCGGCTTTTCGCGTCTCCGGGCAGTATGACGCCGCCCTTCGTCTTCTCTTCAACCTTTGGCATGACCATTAAGATGTGATAGCCCATAGGGGCTGGCGGGTTGTCTGGAATGACAACCTCGGCGGTAGAATATACCGATGTCATGAAGTAATCCTTTTGCAGTCTTTTCTAGCGGATGACTGTACCGTTAGTCCTCTTCGTCGGGGTCCACCGACAAAAGGTTGAGCAACTCACGCTCTGCGATTGCAAGTCCTTCAATTTGGCCTACAAGTCGATTGTACTCTTCAAAAGAGTGCGCCCCACCAAGAGCGACGTTATCGGTCTGTTCGTTCATGTATTTACGAAGTATTGACCGAACCGTATTTGCGAAATTATGTACGTCTGGAGATGCCATACAATTATTCCTATTCTAGTTGTATCACGCGGTGTCTGGCTGATGCCGGAATTAATTTCGTGATTTCAAAAGGTCTGCTTGTATCTTGGCGGCTGCTATCTCTTTCTGCTGTGCTAGGCGGCGTTCTTCGAGAGACTGCCGCATCTGGGCTTTTTGCATATCGACCTGTGCGTCCATCTGGGCTTCTTGGGCCTTTTGTTGAATCTTGGCCTGTTCGATTTGAAGTTCTGCTTGTTGTTGCTGCGCGACAGGGTCTTGTGCTGCTGCCATTTGTTGTTCGAGAACAGCCTGTTGCTGGGCCTTTCCTGTGACCTGTGCTGCCGCTTGTGCTGCTTCAGCCGCTATCATGCTTTCCTGTTCAGGTGTCAGGCCCTTGCCGTCTTTCTCAAGCGGCGGAAGTTGCTGACCCATGAGTTCCTGTGCCTCTGCACGGTACTTGTGCGCCATGTGTTCTGAGATATGCGCCGCTATGGCTGGTGCTATCTGCTTGCCCATGGGGTTCTGCTGAAGGGATGGGTCCTGCATCAGGGACATATGCGCTGATATATGACTATCGTGGTCCTGATATTCGTAAACCTTCACGCCTGCACCAGACATCATCCTAGCGTTTTCCGAAACCGGGTCATATGCCGGTATTTCGGCTGGGTCTGGGAGGATGCTGTCAACATCTTCCACACCGGTTGTGTGCAGGAAGCTCTTGTGCAGCTTTCTAAGGTCGTAAAGCTGTGGTGCTTGGGCTGCTGTCTGGAGTGCTGCTTGTTGTTGCATCATCCGTTGTGCAAAAGACGTAGCGTTCGGGTCAGAAACAGGGATGATATCCACCCTGTCGTCAAAGTCTGACCGTGCAATCAGCATATCCTCACCGGTATCATACGGATACTGAGGCAGAGTGTCCCTAATTATGCCTGAAAGCAGCTTAAACTCTCTTCTCATTGAGTTATGAAGCCGCGCATGAACGGCGCTCATCACCTTCATGGACCGTTCAATCAGCGCCAAAGTAGTCCCAACAGGCGCTTCTTGGTTGCCCTCACCTATGTTCAGGTCAGCGATAGAGGCAAATCTACGGCCTTCGTCAACCAGAACACCCATAAGCTGGGCAAGGGTGCCGGACGGCTCCTTAAACGGCAAAGGTAGAATGTTGTCCCGTATTGCGCCGCCCGGAAGGTCTATGTCTCTAAACTCACCCGGTTCAATCGGCTTGTCGTCGCCCTTGATACGCAGCCCCCGTGCCTTGAAACCAGCAGGAAGGTTTGCCAACGTACCGGCGTCTATCAACTGACGCAGGATAGAGGTGGATGATTTGGCAATAGAGCCAATAAGATGGATGAGTCCGAAGCCGTAAAAGCCAAGACCCGGTTGAAACTTGTAATGTACGAAGTGCTGACGGGCGCGTTTCAGTGGGTCCGTCTCATCGTAATTGCGTCGTACTCCAAGCACGGTATTTGACTGCTGGTCGATGGTGACGACGTATGGGAGGGCGATTCCGGTTGGCTCTCCGCTTTCGTCAACATCTTCAAAACCTTCGATGTCGAGTTCCGTATGGATTTCAAGGACTGTTCTAAGGCCTGATTTTGAGATTTCTGTGACGCCAGTGAGTTCATTATATTTGGTCTGTACATTGCCCTCCTCACTTTCCGCTTCATCAAGGTCAACATCCCTGTAGAAGCCGTTGACTTGCATTTTGCGAACGAAGTTGTCCGACTTTCGCATGACGTGGGTATGGCGCGTTGAGGAAGAAAGGTCGTTTGTGCCGTAGCTTACGACAAAATCTTCTGCCGGAATGAAGATGCTTTCCGGTCTGTCAAAGGCTGGGTCGTAGTAAACCTTCCTGAAACCACTTCCAGACAATGCGGTCTTGAACAAAAGCTGTTCCATCGACGGGCGATAGTCTTCCATCTCCTCTGTGAGGAGGTAATTCATGTAGTCCTGAACACGTCTGGCCTGTTCGTATTTTTCGTCTGTCGCCTGACCAAGGACCTGTGTCTTTACTGGACCAGACGCTGGGAAAATTTCCATCATCGCCTGAGACACAAACCGTATGACCGCTTCAGAAAGGATTGGGTGGGAGACGCCTGTAGCGCCCTCGAACGGCGTGGTGCGCTCTTCCATCCTCACACCAAGAAGGTCAAGGCCATCAACGTATGTATCTTCCCACTCTTGACGTGATGACTTGTCGTCTTCGTAAGCCGCAACAAGGTCGTCAGCCACCCTCATCAGTTCTGTTGGGTCTATGTGTTCAGCAAGGTTTGCACCGAACTCAACGACTTCTGCCTCTTCAGAACTGGGCGCAAAGTCGATTACCACTGAGCCGTCATCATCTTCAATCATGACGGCTTCCGGGTTTACGATGCCGATGCTTACGCTTTGTTCTTCAGCCATTCTTAATACCAAGCCTCTTTTCTAGGGGGACGCCATTCGTCGTCCTCATCTGAATAATCATCGCTAAGTGAGAGAAACCCGCCCTGACGAAAGCGCATCAGTGCCAAGGTCGTGCAGTCCACAAGGTCGTCATGCGCCCCTTGAGGGAACGCAGCGCACTGTTCAATGACTTCTTCAGCCCATCTAGTTTCAGGACACCAGACAATGCCGTTCGCAAAGATGTCAGAAACAGAATTAACCCTTGAAATTTTATCTTGGCCTCTACTCGGAGTGTAATCCATGACAGGAATACCTGTTGCTCGAAGTTCTTGTATGAGTGGTAGACCAGCCGCTTTAGCTTCGATAAGAAAGCTGTCGGGTTCATATGCATTGTAAAGTTCAAGTGTCCTCTGTTTGAGTTCTGGGAACTCCAGTTTCTCGTTGATAGCGTCCAACAGAATGATATTCGGGACGACTTGTCCGCTTTCGTTTGGGTGGTCGAAGACACCCCATGTTGTTATGGCAGAGAAGTCAGACCGGGCATTTTTGGTGTGCGCGGTGTCTATGGACTGGATGACGTAGTTACAGGACGGCGGTTCCGGGCGCGTCCATGTATTCCAAGACTCCCTTTTAATGAGAGCGCCTTCTTCGGCGGTGGGCTTTTGTTGGTACTGGGACAGCCACTTAGAAAGGGGTAGTTCAGCCTTCAGGGCGTCCAGTTCTTCCTTTGACCAGAAGTCGGGCCACAAGGGATTGCCGTCTTCATAAAGGGCTGGGAGTTCAATGACCTCCCACTGGTCTGCGCCTTTGCGCTCCTCGCTTCCCTTTACAATCTGTCCTGTAAGGTCGCGTTGATGCCAGCGGGTCATGACGATGACGATGGCACCACCCGGCTGAAGACGCTGACGGGGACCGGAGGAATACCACTCGTACACACCGTCAAAATATTCATTGGTGGGGAGAATACCCGCTGCTTCGGAATGCGGGTCGTCAATGATTAACAGGTCGGCACCGCGCCCTGTCATGGCACCACCGACGCCAACAGCAAAGTATTCTCCACCACCAGAAACATCCCAGCGGCCTGCGGCTTTAGAGTCAGCCCTGAGAGAAACTTCAGGAAACACGTCCTTGAAGTCCTGACTATCAATCAGGTTCCTGACCTTACGTCCAAATCTCACAGAGAAGTCGGACGTGTGTGTCGCCGCAATCACCTTGAGAGACGGGTCTCTGCCCATCAGCCAAGCTGGGAGTAGCCACGATGTAAGTTCAGACTTACCGTGGCGAGGCGCGATATTGATAATCACCCTCTTCAGCTTTCCGTCTGCCACAGCCTGAAACTTTTCAGCCATGATGCGATGGTGAGGACCCTCTATAAAGATGGGCCAAACATGGCGGACGAAGTCCAGAAAGTTGCTTCTCGCTTTTTCTACCTTGTTTAAACCGTGCCAATGAGAAAGAGCCGCAGAAATTGCGGCCCTGTGTTCCTCTGGAAGGCTGTCAATATTTTCTAGTAGCTGTTTCGCTGAGAGCATCTTTTTGGGTCACAGAAAGCCTTAGTAACAAAATACAGGACTTTCTGGTTGTATGACTGTTTTAGTTGTGTTCCCCGCCATCGCTGCGCCCAAGGGGGCCAAAGTAGGCGGGGGAACGCTTTGCCACCTCGAACGTGGATGCCGTGATGGCTATGCCTGCCAAGAGAAGGGTATGGAGTATCGCGCTTATTCCAAAGACAAATATCGAACCGACAGACATTGAAAAGATGATGCACCACATCCACGCCAGTATCTGCATTACAAGATGCCGGGTGTTGGTGTCGGGTATGTTGGACAGGGGGTTGTAGCGGCTGTCCATCACACTATCCCAACCCAAAGCAATGTATCGCCTCATGAGCCAAACCTCCTTATAACACCAATAATAACATGGTAGGCCATCCAGCCGAAGGAACTGAACACCGCTGTAAACAAAAGCATCTCAATGCCATCGTGCGTGAGGTAGTAGTATTTTAGCTTGCGCCAATACCTCATCTGTCATCACCAGAGCCTGACAAAGTTCCCTTCTCCTGACGGACACGCAGCTTCTCCAAGTTTGCGATGGCGACTGATTCAAGCCTGATATCCAAGTCACTCGCAATTTGCGAAACGTACCAAAGCACATCACCTAGTTCCTTACGGATGGCTATGCGGTCGTGGTCGTTAAAGTCCCCGTTCTTATCCCTGACAACCTTCTTGACCTTTTCTGCCACCTCGCCTGCCTCGCCGCACAATCCAAGGGCTGGATATATGATGGCCATATCGACGGGGTAGATGGCGGTTTCACGCGCCTTTTCTTGGTACTTGGGAAAGTCCACAAACATTATTCCGCCTCTTCCTTGTCCTCGGTGGTTATCATCGACTGGAGGATGTTCCGGCGCGACAGGTGTTTTTCCATCATGTCAATCTCACCTTCGATGGTCTCCATGATGTCGGGGTGTTCACCCACACCAACTGGATTGTTCAGAAACACCTCGACGTTCATCATGTGGCGTTCGACATTCGCTTGCGCCCCAGCCACAAGTGTCGCGAGAATCCTATTTCTGTGTTCCATTGTTGTCTTTCCTCTCCGGGTAAATCACTGTGACCCGTCGTGAGTTAATCCACTTGAACAGATGGTCGAAGAGTAGGCGGCGTCTGAAAAACAAATGAAACCGCCTGTCCTTGGCCTTCTCTTCTTCCCGTTTTCTCCATCTGGAGATTAGTCTTCTAGTCACGCGACTAGGTCCTGCACCTTAACAAGCGCCCCCATAGACAGCATGCCGTCGCCGCCGGGAACCTTTCTTTCAGCATTCTCGAAGAGGCTCTTGAGCCTAGCTGTCGTGGTCAGATAGGCCCGAAGGTCGTTCTCGTTAGGTCCAACAACAAAGACCCAGTAGTCAGCCTGTGTTGTTGAGATGCCTGACGGCTTTCCCCGGCACTCGTATTCGACATATACGTTGCCCGTCTTATGGGCCTTGAAGTCGCGTTTACATTCAATGTGGTCACCGCCTGTCAGAAGACCGGCGAACCACTCTTCAGCTTCTTGGCCGCGCTTCAGGTCGTATTTGAAGTTTGAGTTGAACTCCATCGGTCAGCCCCGTGGTGGTTTTCCATTGGACACATTTTTTATAAACTCTGCGTACTGGGCGCTTTTATCCAAGTCGGTTAGTCCGCCCTTGTACTGCCAGCGCCATGTGTATTTCATGCAGTTACCGTGGCAGTAGTTAATGAAGCCCTCATCGCCCAGCGCTGCGTGAATAGCGTCGATGCACTCAATTCCGTTCTGGTTGTAGTGAGACGGTTGACTGACCATCTCGACATTTCCGTAGGCCTCTTTGCCTGCCTGTTCAGCCGCGTCAGACTGGAGGGCCGCTTGCCGCCAGCGTTCTTGGCTATCCCCAGACACGTTTGTTGAACTCTTCATCAGTCTCCTGTAGAGGGCCTGCGCTTTCTCCTTGCGCTTCTCCTCTCTGGCCTTCTTCTTCATGTATTCTTCGTGCCGCATCTCTGAGAAGGGCGTGGCAGTGATTGCCCCACTGTCCACCGTGGTGGACGTACTGGCCGGTGCCAAGGGCAACCCAGTTTTGGTCGCAGGCTCTGAACCATCCACCGCATCCAGCGCACTGGAGTTCTTCGGTGTTGTAGGAGACTCTTGGGTCACGCTTCTTTCTCTTTTGTCTTGTGGTACTCAATGACCGCCTTGGCTCCATCCCTTAGAAGGTGTGCGATAGAAACGTGGTGACCGGCCTTTCGTGTCTCTGACCAGCTAATCTGGCGAAGACTTTCGTAGTCACGAAGGCTGATAAGAAGGTTGTAAGACCGTCTTGGCTCCCCAATAACGTGTGGTCGTCCCATTAATGAAGCACCCCCGTGTCTTCTTCCTGTGTTCTCAGCGCAGCTTCAGCCCCACATAAAAAAAGCAGAAACGGCACCTCATCTTCATCGACATCGGACTCGATTAACTGCTGTACAGCAGCCTCAAACCACTCGGCGGCACCCGTAACGTCGAAACTCATCTTGTCTTCTTGCAAAAAGCACCACATGGCCCCTCCGAAATGAGGGACAGGGTTGGTGGTAGCGACTTCCCTGCCCCTCTTGACCGGACCTACGGACTTGCATTGCCGATAAGTCAGGAACAAACGTAGAACATCCCTATATTTTTCGCAATAGGAGAAATGTTATTTCTTGTTTTCTAGCATACTCAAGGGAAATTGTGGAAATATACCCCCCTA
>CAACVD010000645.1_pt2 | contig 14358 bp, 15 predicted proteins | sample 2381771 | NCBI WGS metagenome assembly CAACVD01 (sample SAMEA5211965, study PRJEB30684) | marine metagenome | biome: Marine; feature: Epipelagic; material: Water | collected 2015-10-15 | depth 15 m | reverse complement strand
CTTATTTTTGACAATTTATCTGTACTAGGAACTTCTAAATTTAATACTTCGGCATTTATATCAATATCATTTTCTTCTATCAATTGAGCCGATACAGTATGAGCATGTGACTCACCATACAAATACAATGAATCTGTTAATGCTCGTTGAATAACCCTTGATAAACGACTCGTTGTAATACCATCAGGTGTTTCTAGTCTAATGTTTACATCAAATACTTGCTCTGTTCTTGTGCTATCGTTTTCAAACAATTCATATTCATCATCATACCATTCACGGCCATGATAATTATTTTTTTCTTTCTTCATTTATCTCCTAACTAAGAGAAGAACTTTGGATCGTGCATCTCTAATAGTTTAACAATAACTTTATTACCTTGTTCAACTACTTGCTGCCACTCTTCTAAACTATAAGAGCAGTTATATTGGGAGTCGTAAAATTTTACAGATACTCTTTTACAGTCAGGACATTCATGAACCTTACGTATGGGACTATCCGGTAACTTCACCTAATCCGCCAATCCGTTCTCCTCTTTCTTTCTTTCTCTAAATTTTACATGTTCTTTATCAACAAGTTTCCTTATGAAATTGTTAATACTCATATAATCCTCTTTCGCAATAGTACGTATCTTATCATACGTTTCTTTGTGAATTGCAACACTTTTGTATTTTTCTATATTCATATGCCGAATATATGGGATTTTATATAAATAGTCAAATATCTTTTTTAGTATCTTCTAGGCATTGAACCCTAAATGAGAGGTATTTATTATATTCATACTTAATAAATTTTCGTCCTAGCTTTTCACATTCTTCTAAAGTATCAAATCTATCTTGTAACATCATTTGATTGCCTGTGTATACCCATGCAGTGCCATTGTAACCCCATAAACTAACCACTAGAACGAACGTCTTTAACATATTCTTTTATAGTACCCCAACTTTCACCAATTTCAACATCAACTTTACATTTTACTTTTAGTGCGACACAGTTTTCCATAATTTCTTTAATCTCAAAATATTTTTTTGGGTCATCAACAGAAAGATTTAGTTCATCATGTACTTGTATGTGAGCTAAATATCCTGCTTCATAGAGATCTATCATTGCTTGTTTTGTTTGATCGGCAGCTGATCCTTGTATTAATTTATTTAAAGCTTTGTATGTAAAAGCTCTCCTAATATTTTTACCATGCTCACGCATTGCTTCAACATGTGGTAATGGTTTATTAACACCAAATAAGTTTGGCTCCCATAAATCAAAACGACATTTACGGCCAAGTAATGTTCTAATATATCCTACATCTTGCGCACGGGCTGAAACTTTATCAGCTAATTCTTTTACAAAAGGTACACGCTTATGATACTGCTTCCATAGATCTGCTGTATCTTCTTGATCTAACCCAAGCTCTGAGCCAAGTTTACCCTTACCCATGCCATACATCATACCAAGATTAATTGTTTTAGCTGTCTTACGATCAATACCTGCCATATCTGCTACGGTTTGATGAAAGTCTGCATCACTGTTTTCATAAGCATCAATAACTGTATCTGATCCGGGTAGACCACCATTTGTTAATTTAGCAAAGTGAACCGTGATACGTGGTTCTTGTTGCGAGTAATCAAATGTGCCCCACTTGCATCCCTCTTCAGGAATAAATAAACTTCGTATCTTAGGACCAATAACATTATTACGTGCCGGTATTTGCTGTAAGTTTGGATTACTATAACTGAACCTACCGGTTACTGTTCCTCCTTGGTCGGATCGCATTTGGTGTATCTCAGCATGAATCCTCCCTCGGTGCGTATGCTTGAGGATCGTATCAATAAAGGTGGTTCTCGCTTTATTAATTTCACGAGCTTCAACAACCATTTTAGCAAGATCACTAGGATGAGTTGTAAGAAAGTTTTTATCAAACTTAGGCTGCCCAGACTTCTCAGTGCGCTCATACTTAATCTTCTTTGCATCAAAAGCCTTTGCCACAGAAGTCGCTGCCCATATATCCACTGCAACGCCTGTGTCTTTAAGGATTCCATCAAGTAGTTTTTTTTCTCGTTTAGCAAATAAATTTTTAGTTTTTTCGGCTTGGTCCAAGTCAATGCGTACCCCCTTTTTTTTCATTTCAAATAATATAGGAAAAAGTTTCGTTTCTAAATCAAATATACTCATTAAGTCTTGTTTAATGAGCTCTGTTTTAAAGTAACTCCACAATTTTAAAGTTAAATCTGTATCTTGTTCTGCGTAAGGACCGACATACATGGGTGGTAGCTTCCACATCTCACCTTTTGCATCAACACCCCAACTTTTAGCAGCTTCATATAATAATGTTTCATTCTTTGCTTCACCTAAATAATGTTTACCAACTTCATTTAAAGAATATCGAAATCTGTTTTCATCTATAATCGGTGCTGCAATCATTGTGTCAATAATGCGACCATGAACTTTTAAACCCATAGAGTCTAGCCATCCTACATCATACATGGCATTGTGAAATATTTTATCGCAAGGTAATTCTAAAATCTTTTTTAATTGTCCAGTAAATATTTTTTCATCAAAGTTACCACCACCTTCATGACGTAAGGGAAAATAGCCGTGCCATCCATCAACAGATAAAGCTACACCTGCAACAAAACCTTTTTTAAATGGCCAGCCAGGACCAATGTTTGTATTTAAACCAACATCATTTGTTTCTAAATCAATTGCTATTTCTTTTGCTTGACTGAGATCGGGTAAGTTGTCGGGAGGATTCCATTCACTTGGTGGTTGAAACAAGGGTATCTGTGTCATTTTTTAGATTTCTCTCTTTTTTTTCTTCGTTTTGTCATACCATCAAAAGCTTTTTTCCAATCTTTTTCTACACCAAGACGCACTAAATGTTTTGCCGCTCGTTTATTCAATTCATCTATCCAATCTAATTTATTTCTCACAGAAAAACTTCTCTAAATTCTCTATTCGTTCTTGATCGAACAAGATACAAAGTTTCTTTAGCTCTTGTCAAGGCAACATAAAAAACTCTTCTCTCATCATCTTTATCTCTCCAATACGATTCATCTGCTTTACGTGATAGATCTGATAGTATCATTACATTATCTGCTTCTCCTCCTTTACTACCATGCACAGTTGATAACGTGATCCGTGGTACGGGATGCAAGCTACCTTCTTTACGTATAACGTCAGATACATAAGCTTTCTTGTATTCTGGTACTTTATCTAAAGCTTCATGCCATGAATATTCTTTAGGAACTCTTAAACCATTATGCTGTGTTAGTTGATCATAAGTAAATGTTGCATCTTGATCTATGCCTACTAAATTTTTATAGCCTTTCTCTACACCAGTGTTTGACCCCATGTGATAGTAAACATCTTTTAATGTATCGTGATCAATGTAACTTCCTTGTTGTAACATCTTCCAACCACTAATCGCATTCATTAATCGTTTACCAATAGAACTCTTACCCGCCCGGTGATAATAATATCCTAATAATCGTAATTCATCTTCTACCTGATCTAAAAAATAATTTGTTCTACCAAGTATTAACCAGTTTCCAGTTTTTAAATGTTCAAAGTTTCGTCTAGGTAAATGAACAATCGTACCCTCTTCATCTTTTGGTGACCATTCTTTTTGTATTCTATTCTTAACTCTATTAATTAAATTTACAGCACGCTGTTGTATCTTAACAGGTAGTCTATATGATTTATTAAGAACTATTCTTTTACCTTCTTTGTTTAATAAATATTCACTTTTAGCGCCAGCCCATTGAAAGATAGCTTGATCATCATCGCCTGCAATGTAAACACGTTTTGCTTTTTCTGCTAACTTATCTACCATTTGCCACTGGATATATGAAAGATCTTGTGCTTCATCTATAATTAAAACATCGAGCCGTGGTGCGATATCCTCTTTTAAAAATTCGACTATCATGTCAGTAAAATCATATTTATATTTACGCATAGATCCAAACTTATAATCATGAAGCGTCTCGCCTATTAATTTCAACTTGGGCCAACCACCTTGCATATGACCACTCTTTTGAAATTGATCGTAAAGTCTTGCACCATTTATCTTAGCCATGTCTATGACTTTCATAAACTTATCGTTAGGTGAAGATACGCCGTAACCAAGCACTTCTCCATTTGGATTTGTTAACTTAACTTGTAATTGTTGTGATACAAAACGATAGTCTTCATCATTCATAACATCTGATTCTGCTAAACCTAATGCATGAAAAGCTAGACTATGTAATGTTCTAAAATATTTAAAATCATCAGTATCTTGTTTTGGAAAATCACGAAGCGCTCTTTGTAAAGCTTCTTGTGCTGCTTTCTGTGTAAAAGCAAAGTAACCTATTTTATCAGGAGATGTATTCTTTAATTCTTTTGCAACTACTTCATTTAACAAGTAAGTTGTCTTACCTGTACCTGGAGGACCAAAAATTAAATTAATCATTAGAAAGGTGTTTCTTCAGTTAATTCTGGTTTAGGGTGTAGATATTGATCTTTGTCCATTTGTGCAAACTCATTTGGTACATACCATACTCTACGAACTTTACCACTTAAACGTATGGACTCACTATCACCATTTAATCCTCTAATACTTGTTACAATTTGTGTACTATTAAATGTTTTAAATTGTTTCTTTGTAAGAAATTCTACAAGAGCTTCTAACCTAAAATATATTTTATCATTTTTATGTAATGCTTGACCTAATCGTAAACCTTCAAAATCTACTGCATCTCCTTGGTCCGTGATAAATTCTTCAAGTAACTCATAAAATCTTCCTGTAGCTGTAACCTCTAATGGCATTTGTATTATCTTAACATTAGATAATAATTGTTGTAGTTTCGTGGTCCAGTCTTTTGGATTCAAAGAATTAGGTAAGATATTAATTCTACCCATACAAGCTTTACGAAATAAATTTTGGTCATACAATTCATTATTAGATAAGCTTAATCTTTTACCATCTACAGTAATAAACCATTGTGATTCATCTGATTGGTACTTTGTTAAATCATCAAATTCATTATCAAAATCATCACCAATACCAAACTTACGAATACGACACACACTACTGTTACAAAATTGACACATAGGCTCTACCTTACACGTGTAGTTGTAATCTTTTTCTGCGTGTTGATTTATTGTTTTTGTAACTTCAGCCATGGATAATTTTTTTGCCATGTATCTTTCATTAAACTCATTAACTTTATCTTGCCATTCTTTTGGAAATTTTTTCTTGGCATATACTGCATAATGAAATAGTACGTTGTCCCTACCACCCTCTTGTACTTTTTGAGACATAAGAGTTTCTAAGCAGGGTGGACCATCTGACATCTCTTTAAAATTTTTCTTTTTGGAAAGTTTTATCTTTTCAAATTCTTCTTTAGATACTCTATACTGAGTAACAAGATCGAGAAACTCGTCCAAAGTAGCTGCACTGCCGTCATCAAGAAAAGCATACCTATTGTTATCAGTACCACCAAAGTAAGGGAGATTAAGGAAATTGCCAACATCTCCACGTTCTTTTTCAATCTTTTCTTGTTTAGGAAATATTTCAGAGCCTGCATAACCTAACTCTCCAGATATCTGTTGTAGTTTTTGGCGCATAAGTTTAGCAGGTATAAACGATTTTACAAATGAAAATATATGAGCACCACCACTTTTTGATCGACATACAATCAAAGGAAACTTTTCTTTTCTAATTTTATCTACAATTTTTTTATGATCTAAAGGATACATATCAATGTCTATGCACCCCCACTGACATTCATTGTCATCATTGATAGGGATTATTCCTAAACTACTAACACCAGATAAGTGTTCTTCCCACAAACTATCTGGTTGTGGGTGTAGTCTTACAATTCTAGACTCACCTGTTTGCTTACCCTTTTCGTTTACATCACCTTTGATGTAACAACCATGAGCACGCTCTTGTCCCTTAAAAACTTTCTTAAAATTCTCCATAAATAAAAAGGCGCCCGAAGGCGCCTACCTTTTTAATATGGTGAATCTTTTTTAGTGTCAGACTCTATCTCATGTTTAACTTGAGTATCGCCTTTATCAACACCAATTGAAAATTCTTTAGCCATTGCATAAAGATCTTTGTCTTTTTCAGATAAAAAATCTTTTGCTGTAATGTCCCATCCAAACCAAAAACCTTGATCGTTTTCTTCTTTTATAGTTTTTAAAGTATAAAATTTTGAAAACATAGGTGGTGTGAATAAACCATTAGCACCTTCCATTTTTACAGTAGTCATCATCGTATTCCATTTACGAGATTTTTTTAACTGAGTTGCTTTCATTGTTATGACCGCAGGTTCAGCTACACTATCTTTAATGACAAGTACAAAATGATTTGCACATGTTTCAACATAATTACCATTCTCTAATCGATCTTTGTTTAATTGATCTCTTGTAGTTTTAGTAAGTATGTCACTACCTGCAGGATATATATTTACAGGTGCTCCCAAACTTTCTTTACCTCTGTCTTTCCACTCGACATATTGTCTTGTGTAAGCACAAGGTATAACAGTGATACCATCTTTGCCTTTAACAAACTCATTAGTAACATTGTTATAAATATCTCCAGGCTTTGCATTTTCTAAATCCTCTAACTCTTCTGACAAAGGCTGTAACACTTTTAATCGTGGTGTCGCCTGATCAGATTCTGACATAGATTCAAAACCTTTTGATTTATCTTCTTCAAACATACTTGAAAAAGGTATAATTTCTGCAGTTTTCTTTTTACTCACAGCATTATTCATATTTACCTCATTATTTATTTTTTACTCAATTTAGTCTTTGAACCAACAAAGACGCCAAATTTGTCCATGGGTATTTCGTTACCATTGGTAACTTGCTCACGAACAAAAGCCTTTAGGGTCATAGGTTCGACCCAAACCTTTTGTTGAACCGGTAAACCCAGTTCAGAAACCTTGTGTTTAAAATTTTCTGCTTTATCGTCTTCGCCTCTACCGAAAGAAGCGGACAATTGATTCTTAATTAAATCACCATGTCCGTGGTCCCTGAGCCAATTAAAAGCATCCTCTTTATACTTTGCAGGTATAGAGGCATAAATAGCTGGCACCACTTCTAGTTTAGAACCATCTTTCAATGATAAACTTGTTAAATTCATTTCGTTCATTTTTTCTGGTATAACTTCTTCACTAATCTTTCTTGCATCTTCTTTAACTTTCTTTAACGCTTTCTCAAGCATAGCAGACTCATCATCTAATGCAACTAACTTTTGTGACAACTCACTTATCTCTTTAAGTGCATCATCTTTAACGTCAATTTTAACGTCCTTTTCAAAATCAATCATCTATTTCTCCTTTCTCAAATAGATTAAACCTAACAGGATAATATTTAAATTCCATCCTATCCCATTTAAGGCATTGTATTCTACCACGATTTACATCAGATGCAATAGCACATGCTATTCCCATTGCAACAGGATCGCCCATCAACAAAAGATAATCATCATCACAGAAATCTTTAAGTTTTCTGCGCAATTTATTTACTGTTGGTTGTGAACTTAATACTACTTGATTACCCTCTGGTAATAATAATTTAAGTTCGCCAAACTCTTTTGCTGAAAGAATATTTCTTCCTGTAACTTCCTGAACTACATAAACCGTCATTCTTTCTGACCTCCAGATAAACCTTGTGTAAACATAAAGCAAGCATTATATATTAAATTAGAAATAATAATAGGTTAGTAATGGATTATAAGTTTAAAACAGAGCCATATGAGCATCAGTTACAAGCATTAGGTGCATCGCATAATAAAGAAAACTTTGCTTTATTTATGGAAATGGGCACAGGTAAATCTAAAGTTTTAATAGATAATATAGCTATGTTACATGATAAAGGTAAAATAAACGCAGCTTTAATTGTTGCACCTAAAGGTGTTTATAGAAATTGGGAAAAACAAGAAATACCAACACACATGCCGGAGCACGTTCCTTATTCAATTTTAGTATGGAACTCTTCTTCAACTAAGTTTTTAAAAGACTATGCAAAGTTTATTAAAGACCAAGATAGACTTAAAATTTTTTTAATTAATATTGATGCTTTTAGTACATCTAGGGGAACAGAAATTTGTAAACGTTTTTTAACAGTAACTCAATGTTTAATGGCCATTGATGAATCCACAACCATAAAAACACCAACAGCAAAAAGAACCAAAACCGTTTGTAAAATGCGAACTTTAGCAAAGTATAGAAGGATATTAACAGGATCACCAGTAACAAAAAGTCCATTAGACTTATATACTCAATGTTACTTTCTTGATCCAGAGCTATTAGGCTTTGCGTCTTTTTATTCTTTCAAAAATAGATACGCCATTATGATTAGTAGAAGTGTAGCGACGCATAGTTTTAAACAAATTGTTGATTATCAAAGACTAGATGAACTTGAACATAAACTAAATCAATTTTCTTATCGTGTTTTAAAATCCGAATGTTTAGACTTACCAGAAAAGATTTACACAAAACGATATGTAGAAATGACATCTGAACAAAAAAAAGCATACGTAGAAATGAAAAATTTTGCCATATCTGTTTTAGAAAAAGAAACAGTGACAGCTGCAGGTATTTTAACACAAATGATAAAACTGCATCAAATAACGTGTGGCCATTTAATTACGGATGAAGGTAAAACATTAGAATTAAAAAATAATAGAATAGATGAGCTTCTTAATTTATTGGAGGAAACAGATGGAAAAGTTATTATTTGGGCGATATATCGTCATGACATTAAAAAAATTGAAGAAATTCTTGCAAAAAAATATGGAAAAGATAGCGTTGAAACTTACTATGGTGACACAAAAGATAGTGAACGACAGCCTATTGTTGATCGTTTCATGGATAGCAATGATAATCTCCGCTTTTTTGTGGGAAACCCCAAAACTGGTGGTTATGGGCTCACTCTTACTTCTAGTCACACTGTTGTGTATTTTAGTAACAGTTATGATTTAGAAACACGTTTGCAATCAGAAGACAGGGCGCATAGAATTAGTCAAAACAAAAAAGTTACTTACGTAGATCTCATAGCAGAAAAAACAGTAGATGAAAAAATAATAAAATCACTTAGAAATAAAATTAATATTGCAACAAAAGTTTTAGGAGAAGATTTTAAAGAGTGGCTGATTTAAGTCCGCCGTATATAATTTCTTCTTTAGTTACATATACTAAATTTACTTTTAATTTTTTTTGTAGGGGAGATAATATTCTTCTTATAAAATGACCTTTGTGCCTACCGGTTTTTCTTATTGATTGTGTTTTAACATCGAACAAGTGCATCTTACCTTTTGGTGAAATAGCAATGATATCTACTGGGCATTGTCTATGTAGTGGGGTAAAAACAAAAAAACCTTTTTTTAAAAGATCTGTAATAACGAGTTGCTCGCTTACGACTCCTTTAATCTGTTTTAAATTCATCAATTAGGATTTCTATTTTGGTTTCGAGCCTAATTATTCTTTCTTTTATTTCAGGTATGTCTTCTAGAATAGCTTTTTCCATCATTACCTGTTTTGATTCGAGGGCCGTGACACGTTGTGATAACATGCCGTATACAGAACCTGCTGATACAAGTATCATGCTAAGCCAAACAATATTTCTTAAATTAAAATCTTTTTCCATAAAACCCTTCAAAAGGTGTAAATAAAGATCCAACTCCTCGAGTAAAATTTTCCATTGGATTAAAATCTAAATTATCTACTATACCTCTATTATCTAACAAACTTGCAATACCGTCTTCTATTTTATTTAATCTTTCTGTTAAACTGTTAAATTGATCAGAAAAACCGCTAACCTGATCAGAGAAACCTAAAAGCTGTTCTCCTACTCTGTCGAAAGAATTAATTGTTTTGGACATGGGAGGCTGATCTGTTTCTGGTAAACCTTTTTTACTAGCGTCATCTATAATAGGTTTAGTTGAAGGTGTGTCTGAAGTAAACCCAGCAACACCTGTCATATCAAAATCTTTGTAAGCTGAATCAGGTAAATTTGGATTTCTTTTAAAATTAAAAAGATTACCTGCTTTAAAATCTTCATACCGCATTTCCCCAGGCAACACTACTTGTCCAAGAAACCCTTCTCTTCTCTGTCTAGCTGCTTCTTCTTGCGCTTGTTTATATCTTTCCTGAATCTCTTCTTCTGATCTTGGATTATCTTTATCAGGTAAAAATAACATACCTTCTTCTAGGCTTCCCATACCCGGAAAACCTAAACCTAGACCACCTATAGGGGTTTGTAAATTTGAACCCGTGCCACTAGTAGGAGGTGTATAACCACCAATTAAATTGTTTGGATTCGCTGATTCAAGGCTAAGCGGTGGAACAAAATCTGGTTTAACAAAATTTAATATATCTGAAGGGTTATTTGGCCTCCTACTCATTAAACCACCACCGGCTAAAGGATTATCATATAAAGGTGAAGTAATCATAAATTAAAAAAAGAAAAATTCTTTTTTCTTTTTCTCCTCTGGTTCTTCTTGAATTACTTCTTCTTCACCTAAATTAAATAAATTTTTAATCGGTGTTAAAAATAAATCATCACCCATGTCTCCTGCTTGACCTAAAACTGCTCTTAAAGGTGCAGGCACTGCAAGTTTTGCTAAGTTTTCTAAGGCAGCACCATAATCTCTAAATCCTTGTTCTTTTGTAAAGTCTAAACCAGCCTGACCAAATTCAGGTAGATTAGTTATACCGCCACCAGGAAAGTCTCTGACATTAACAACACCAGGATTAGTTACAAATGGTAATAAAGATTTTAAATTTTCTGCAAAACTGACATCAACATTTGGATCTCTAAATAAAGTTCTACCAAGTCTTCTCATACCCGCCACATCACCTTGAAACAAAGGTTGAGCTCCTCGCATTTGCTCTCTATCTCCTTGAAACATTTTATTTAATAATAGCTGATAAACATTCCTTCCCTCATTAGGATCAGTCGTAAAAGCCCCTATACCTGTTAATGGAGTCTTAATAAAATTTAAAACTTCTCTATCTAATACTCCTGCAGGAGTAGCTCTATTAAGATCATTTATAAATTGAAAAGCTTCATCTTGATTTTTTAAATCTTTTAATCTTTCATTCAACGGATTTTTATCAACTTGTAAAGTAAAAGAACCATCATCCTCTGGAGGACCAGCTAAATTAATTTGATCTTTAAAAATGTCAGGAGTATCTCTTTGAACAGTATTTGATCCAGCTGTAAATGCTGCTACTTGTCTTTGAGCATCTTTTGGGCTTGTATCTTTGGTTACTTTATATTCTTTTGAACCTGACAGTCCCGCTATATATGCTTCTCTAGCACTCATTACGCTACCACCTGTCTACCAACATTCGTATTAACTATTCCACTAAATACAGGATCGTCTACACCAAATACTTGTTGCCCTGCCTGTGCCGTGTTTCGTGTAACATTAGGATTGACAACATTAGCAGAAGCCAAGACAGAAGCATCAATGGGAGCGTTTAATCTTGAGCTATCAAAGGGTAAAGGAACAGTAATATCTAAGGCATCGCCGGGTAAATCTATTTTACGTTCTTCATCACTTAAAGTTTCAATGGTACGAGCTGGAGCTGGAGCTGTAAAAAGCTCACTGTTTTTAGATAATACTCCGTTAATAATTCTTTCCTTTTCTTTAATCATTTCTTTGTTTAAAGGTTCTAAAAGTTCTGCTGCAAATTTAGGATTTGTAAAAGCCTCATTAAGTATAACCAAAGTTTCTTGTAAGCTTTTTTGACCAATTAAATTATTAGCTAGCCTACCCCCTATACTTGCAAATACAAGTGCAGGACCACCGGTTAAAGAAGCTATATGTGATCCACCAATACGACCAATAGATGAGACGAATAAATTATTTTTACCTATCTCGCCAAGTGTATCTGCAAATTGTCCAGGATTTGTTATTGCTTTATTAATCAAAGATAACTCGGATTCCATTTGTTTAATAACTTGAAATCCCTCTTCTCCGTATAGTTGCAGTAAAAAATCTTCATTGTCTTTAATAAATTTTTGTGTGCCTTTAACATCAAAAACATATTGAACTGCTTCGCCCTTAACTTTTGGTTGAATAGCTTTTGTTTTTAATGTGTTAAACATATAATTTGTTACACCTTCTTGTAGTCCTGCTAATCCAATCGTATCATCAGCAACATTTTCTAAATATTTATTTAAAGTTGCAGACTTCTTATCTATATTACTTTGTTTAAAAGCTTGATCTAAAAGACCATTTAAAGTTAATTGTGACTGATCAACAGTAGAGTCTAATAATAAAACTGCTCTATCTTTTTTTAATTGATTAAAAGTTAAACCAAAATTACCAGATTTTTCTTTTATTTGCGTAACAACTTTTTGTGCAGAATCTAAATTCAAAAATGCTTCAGCAAGTTCAGGATATTCATTTATTGTATTTTGATTTTTTTCTATAAACTTTGTTAAAAGTTTTTGTGTGACTTGACCATCAGGAAACTGATTAGCAAAATTTTGAAGTACGTTTTGTTTTAAACCCTCTGAAGTAACTTCTAAAGCATCAACAAAATTATCTATATTACCTTTGTTTATTAAACTTTCTAATTTATCATTATTTAAAACACCTATTTGTCCTGTGCTATTATTATATCCCAATAAACCACCAATATCTGAATTATCATAAAACTTATTTCTTATATTAGCACTATGATCCAAAGCATTTGTTGCATCAAAAAAAGATTGATCAAATTTAGAAAACCCGTTTTGTAAAGAGACATCAATAACACCTATTGCATCTTCAATGTTTTTAATTTTCTCAACATTAGCATTTGCGCCTTTTCGAATTTCTTTAGCTTTTAAATCAAATAAATGCGATCTAAGATTTAAAACTTCACTCGTAGCTTTATTAGTATCAATATTATCAAGTAAACTAACAATTGATGTAACTTCTGTTTCATCACCAGGTGGGCCACCTATTGCACCTCTGGCATCAGTTGTCGTTTTTGTTACAGTAGATTTACCAGCAACTTCCTCTATGATACTAGGAATACTGCCTGTAGCAGCATCTGTTTTTAAATTATTATTTATTATTGATTGAAAGCCAACTTTAATTTCATCTAGAGCGGACGTTGGTAGATTACCAAGTTTACTATATAATGTTTTTTCCATTCTAAGAGCGTCATCTAAAGCATCTTGTAATTCCTTTTGATAAATTTCTGATGCTATCTGAGGATTTACATTGTCACCTAATTTATTAATAATACCTGCTGTGTTCTCCTCTGCTATGGCTAATCTAACATTATAATAATCATCCAATGCAGGATATTTATTTAATAGACCTGCTACAACATCTTTATCGCCTTTTGATGCTTTAACTATTTCATCTAATCTTTGTAAAAAAACTACTTCTAAAACTGCATTTTGCTGTTTTTTCATGGAGTCTAATTCACTTATAAATCGACCTCCATCTGGGCCTTGAACTAAAACATTCTGTAAACCAGCAAGACCTGGTGTATCTGAGATTTCTGATAGTAGCCTAGGAAAAGCAGTTGTATTTAATGTTGTACCTAAAACGTCAGTATTTCCGGATGCTAATTCATTTACTAAAGTGTCAAATTGTTTTTGTGTAATTTTACCATCTTTCAAAAGTGCATTAGCTAATACGACAGTCGCTGAATTTTTTGCGGTTGTTGCCGGTCTAAAAGTTACATTGAAAGCATCAACTATCGATTGCTTAGGAACTATTTTATACAATGACAACGGTGTTAGATATCCAAGTGCGGTTGCATAGGCTTCATTTAACGGAGATGCTTCCATTTGTTGTGCTATTGCACCAGCAGTTCCAGCTGTACCAGCAAGAGTAAATTCACCAAGCATTGTTTTACCAGGTGCTGCAGTTTTAGCTGCAAAACCAAAGAAAGGTATTGTCATACCAACCTCTTGACCTATTCTACCTGCTATCGCTGTTGAAGCTCTACTTTGATCTATCTCAGTTCTAATACCAACATGATCTAATAATCCTTGTATACTTTCAGAACCACCAATAGGATTAGCACTAGAAAAATAAGGAGTATAGTTTTCTGTTTTTACATTAAAGCCAGCATCTTTTAAAACACCTCTTACAAACTCTTCACCTTTAAACAAAGCTATATTACTAATATCTACTGGAAAACCTAATATCTCAGTTAAGCCTTTATTAGCACCAGCTGATGCCTCTTCCATAATGTTACCAGCTTTGGTTAAGGTAGTTTGGTTTGCAACTATAATATCTTGTATGTCTACTAAGTTTTGATATTGCTTTGCTCTTATCTCTTGTTTAACTTGATCATCATCAGCATTTGCATATTGTTCTTTTAAATTTCTTATGTCTAATAAAAAAGGTTT
>CAACVD010000898.1_pt1 | contig 14359 bp, 17 predicted proteins | sample 2381771 | NCBI WGS metagenome assembly CAACVD01 (sample SAMEA5211965, study PRJEB30684) | marine metagenome | biome: Marine; feature: Epipelagic; material: Water | collected 2015-10-15 | depth 15 m | reverse complement strand
ATTTGTAGGACATTGGATGCAGGGAGATATTGGAGAAGATAGAAAAAATGTAGGTTTACTTATTAAAATGTTTTATGAAATGTTTAAAAATAAGAAAAAAACTCCTGCCCTTATTCTTAAATCTTCTATTGTAAATGCTTCATATATGGGTAGAAAAGAATTACTTAAAAGAATTAATTCAATTAGAAACTCGGTTGAAGCAAAACGTTTACCTAATATTTACATAGTCCATGGAGATTTTAATGATAGAGAAATAAATGAGCTATATAATCATCCTAAAATAAAAGCTATGATAAGTCTAACTAAAGGTGAAGGTTTTGGTAGACCCCTATTAGAATTTGCATTAGTAAATAAACCCGTTATTGCTTCAGCTTGGTCGGGACAAATGGATTTCCTTCACCCTGAATACACAGCTTTAGTAGGGGGTTCAACTAAACCAATTCATTCTTCTGCCCAAGTTAAAGATATGTTAATAGAAAATTCTGAATGGTTTGCTCCTGATAATCAGTCTTCAATTTCATTAATTAATAATGTTTTCCAGTATTATAAAGATTGGAAAGTAAAAGCTAAAAGACAGGGGTATCATGCCCGCACTAATTTTAGTTTTGATAAAATGAAAGAAATTTTGGAAGGTATTTTAGATGAAAATCTTCCCAAAATAGCAAAACAAGTTCAACTTAAGTTACCTAAACTAAAAAAGATATCAAATGGATAATTTAATTATTTGTTCCCGTTGTGGAAGCGATGCATGTTATGTTCAGGAAGTAAATGAATCCATAAAAAATTATATGTGTTATGGGTGTGGGTTCCAAACTAATTCTTTAATGAAAAAAGATGAACCTTTTTTTGAAGAACAAATGGAAACTCTTCCTAATTTATATAAGGAATTAATGGGTGAGGATGATAAAGAAAAAATTTGGATGCCTTCTACTGTAAACCTCCCTGAAAAAGGAATGGTATTTGCGAATGGTCCTAATGCATCTGATTGGAAATGGGGGGCCGTTAAAGCAGTACTGGTTGAAGATAAAGATAAAGAAAAATATCCTATTCCTGGTAAAAAGGGAGAGTATTATAAGTTTAGAATGGATATGGATACTCTTAAAAGTTTTGAAGAAGGTGATTATATAGAAGCTCTTGATTATATTGGAATTTTTGAAAATGAAGAATAATGAATGTAAGTTATGCTATTACTGTCTGTAATGAGAGAAATGAAATAGAAAAATTAATTAGTTTCCTTATTCAAAATAAACACTTTGGGGATGAAATCGTGGTATTATTTGATACTAATAATGGTACGAATGAGGTTGAAGTATTTTTAGATACTATATCTTCCCATATTTCTCTGCATAAATCCTCATTTAATTTTCATTTCGCTGATTGGAAAAATCAATTAAGTTCATATTGTACTAAGGATTATATTTTTCAAATAGATGCCGATGAACTACCATCTCAGGATTTAATAGATTCTCTTCATACTATAATTAAACAAAATGTAGATGTAATTTTAGTTCCTAGGGAAAACACAGTTAACGGACTAACTGAAGGACATATTAAAAATTGGGGTTGGAAAGTAGATAAAATGAATCGAGTTAATTGGCCTGATTACCAGTGGCGATTGTATCGTAACCATTCTTCTATTAAATGGGTAAATAAAGTACATGAAAGGTTAGAAGGATTTGAAACTTTTAGTACTATTCCTATTGAAGAAGAATATGGTATGTTATTCCTTCACCATGCTAAGGATATTAAAAGACAAGAAAAACAAAACCAATTATATAGTGAATTATGATTACTAATTGCATTTCTACTTTTAACAATCTTCCATATTTAAAGCTAGCAATTAAATCTGTTAGAGAAAATAGTTATTTTAAGGATTCTTCTTTTATAATCCATGCCGAAAATTGCACAGATGGAACTGATGAATGGCTAGAAGCAAACTCTAAAAAATATAATTTAGAATACTATATTGATAAAAATGAAATTCCTTTAGGTATAGGAGGAGGAATGAATTTTTGTGCTGATAAAGTTCAAACAGAATTTATTAATTTTCTTCATTCGGATTTTTATGTAGCTAAAAATTGGGATATAGAATTATTAAATGTTTTCAAAAAATATCCTAGTACACCTATGATGGTATTCAGTCATAGGGTTCAACCCAATATTTTCAATGAAAAACCTGGTCGCCCCGGAACACATATAGTTCCAAAAGATGAATTTGGAGAATACCACCACAATTTTAACTCAGATTATTTTTTAAATTGGTGTGAAGAATTTTCTAACTTGAATGATTTTGAAATTAGAAAGGGAGAAGGAGTAAGTGGTTTAATACGGAAAGAAGATTGGGACATGGTAGGAGGTAATGATCCTTTATTTGCACCTGCATCTTGGGATGATATGGATTTATTTATTAGAATGCAACTGAAAAATATAAAAATTGTTTTAACAAGTAAATCTGTTGTCTATCATTTTGGGGCTAGAGGAAGTCATTTTTCAGAAGATGATTTCAATAAAAGATCTCCTCGACAAATTAAAGCCGAAAGGGAAAACCAATCAAAATGGTTAACTAAATGGAATAAATACCCTGCATTTGATAATATGGAATTTGTAGTTAGTGAAGGAATGGTTATAAATAATAGTTACAATGGAAAATACAAATAAATATTTAATAGTAGCCTCAGATGAAAGAAGCTATTTAGATTTAAAAAATGTAGTTCTTGAATTAAAAAAAAGAAATTTACCTTATTTTTTCCTATATAGTAACTCCCCCTCTAGATTATATCCCCACATCCATTTAGATGATTTTTCATATGATACTAATGTAGAATATACTTCTATAACTTATAAAAGTAAAACTTTAGGATTTGAGCTTCCATTTAAACCTAATATATTACTTATTACTAATGAAAGTTGGGAACCCGAAAAACACATTTTATGGGAATTTAAGCAATGGGGGTGCTTTGTAGGATGCATTGAAAACTCTTCTTGGCTACATAATAATATCAAAACTAAACTAGAAATAGCCAGCCGAAAACAATTCCCTAGTAATTGTATAGATGTTTTTTTTGACCATAGTGAGTGGTGTTTGGAAACTAAAAAACTAGCAGGGTGGTGGAGCCAAAAATCAGTTGTAACTGGCAATCCTAAATTTGATAGCTTAGATTTAGAAGACTGTAGTAATGAAAAAATTATGGTAGTGTATGGGTCTATGGAAGAAGAATTACACCCCAAAATGATAAAAACCTATTTAGATTTAAATAATAAATTTAAAGATTGGGAAATTTTTTATAAACCCCATCCTTCCGAACTTAAAGATTTTCCTAATGATTTTAATAATATAAAAGTTATAAACTCATTTGAAGAGTATTTTAATATTTTAAAAAAATCTTCTTTTAATATAGGTCTATTTAGTTCTGTTATGTATTATCCCCTTATTTTATCTAAAAATGTAGTTTTTATAGATCACTCTTCATCTGGGGTTGCTGATGAACTAAATTTAGAAAATTTTAGAGGACATGAGTTTAATTTTTGGAAAAATATTTTAAATTTTGCTTCTTTTGATGAATTTGTTGCTTTTATTTCAACTGAATTTATTAGTAATACCTTAGAAAGAAATAATAAAATGGAAAAATCTATATCAAATAACTTGGTTCCCCTAGATAAGGATTGTACCTTTATATCCAAACGATCTAATAACATGGAGGTATTAGAGTATTTTGATAGTTTTAATGATAAAAAAGCATCTGAACGTATTATAAATTATTTTGAACATGAATAAACGATTTTTTAAAGGAAAAAAAGTATTAATAACTGGTGGAACTGGATCTCTAGGAAAAGCTATTATAAAGTATCTCAAACCATTTAATTGTCAAATTATAGTTTTTAGTAGGGATGAAGGAAAACAAGCTTTAAGTTTTGGTAATGATCCTTCTATATCTAGAGTTATAGGTGATATAAGAGATTTTGAAAAACTTAACACAACCTTATCAATTCATAAACCTGATTATGTTATTCATACTGGAGCTCTTAAAAGAGTAGATGATATGGAATTCTACCCAGATGAATGTGTTAAAACTAATGTAATGGGGTCCGAGAATGTAGCTAGAGCTTCTTTATTAAATGGGGTTAAAAAATGTATTCTTATCTCTACTGATAAGGCATGTCAACCTATTAATGTGTATGGTTCTAGTAAATTCATAGCTGAAAGGATTTTTACAAACTATGATTACAATTCAAATTCAACTGTATTTGCTTCTGTTAGATATGGAAATGTGATAGCCTCTAGGGGTTCATTCATTCCATTATGGATGAATTTACTCCAACAGGGAAAAGGAATTAAAGTAACATCTATGGATTGTACTAGGTTTTTATTTACCCTCTCTGATGCAGTAGAAACCGTGATAAATAGCTTAATTAATGCCCAAGGTGGGGAAGTTTTTATACCTAAAATTAATTCATTTAAAATGGGTACTGTTATAGAAGCAGTAAAACATATTGTAGGTAAAGAAAATATTGATGTTGAAGTTATGGGGATGAGACCAGGAGAAAAATTTCATGAAGATATGCTTGCAAAAACTGAATTAGATTTTACATATGAGATCAATGATAAACTTCTAACGGTTTTACCACAATATACTAATAAAAACCACACATTTAAAAACAAATATAAAGGAGTAGAATTTAACTCTTCTTTACATATTAACCAAAATGTAGAAGATTTAGCTTTATTAATTAAAAAAGGATTAGAAGATGCCAATTAATCAAGATCAATTATGGGATAAAGCCATTAATTTAATGCCTCGGGGAACTCAAACCATGAGTAAATGTCCAGACCAATTTGTGGATGGGGTTTATCCTAAATTTGTAAAAAAATCAAAAGGGGCTTACGTAAAGGGGTTAGATAATAAATGGTACTTAGATTATATGTGTGGTTTGGGTCCTATTATATTAGGATTTAACCATAGACGTACTAATAGAGCTATTAAGAGAGAACTAAAAAATGGTATTATACATTCTTTACCTACTCTTTTAGAACAACAACTAGCAGAACTTATTTGTGAAGTAGTCCCTTGTGCTGAACAAGTAAGATTTGCTAAAAATGGAACTGACGCAGATTTAGCTGCTGTTAGGATTGCTCGATCTTATACTAAAAGAGAACATATTGTAAAGTGTGGATATCATGGTTGGGGAGATTGGCATGGTATAACTTTAAGACCTTATGGTATTCCAAAATCCCTAAAAAAAGTAGTATCTGAATTTGAGTTTAATAATCTTGATAGTTTAGAAAAAGAATTAAAGAAAAGACCCGTAGCAGGTGTTATAATGGAAGCCCAAGCATTAACAGCTCCAAACCCAGGATTCTTAGAGGGTGTTAGAGAATTATGTACTAAATATGGAGCTTTACTTATATTTGATGAAGTAGTTACAGGGTTTAGATGGGCATTAGGTGGAGCCCAGGAATATTATAATGTAACACCTGATCTGGTATGTTTAGGAAAAGCCCTAGCAAATGGTATGCCTTTAGCTGCAATAGCAGGTAAAAAGGAATATATGCAAGAACTTAACCATGCATTTTTCTCTATGACTTTTGGGGGTGAGTGTTTATCTTTAGCTGCTGGAATTGAAACTATTAAAGAACTTAAAACTAAGGATTATAACCATATTTGGAGATTAGGTAATATGTTAGATTCTGGTATAAAAGAATTAGCAAAAAAACATAATTTAAAGGTTAATTTTGCGGGTAGTGCTCCTAGACATAATTTATCTTTTGATGTAAATGAGTCCAAATTTGAAAATAATCAATCATCATTTATCTATAAAGATCCTAATGGAATGAAAGCATTATTTTATCAGGAAATGGTAAAGCAAGGAATATTATTTCCAAATGTAATTTACATTTCATTTGCACATACTGAAAAAGATATTAAAAAAACATTGAAAGCTGCTGATAAAGCTTTTAAATTTATAGCAGATAATATAGATAATATAGATGGAGTTTTAGAAGGTAAAAAAAGTGTAGAAATCTTTAGAAAAAACAATTAACATGGATAAAACAAAAATAGCATATTATGCTTTTCCTTTCCATATTGATTTAGTTGAAAGGACTATCCTTCAATTAAAACGGGCTTCTAATTATTCTAATACAAAAGAATATTTGTGTTTAGATATAGTGCTTGATGTATCTGATGAAAACTTTAATTGGGAAGAAAGTAAACTCCCTAAGCAATATTTTATAGATAAATTTAAACATTTAGAAAAATATTGTGATTTTTGCCTTGAAGTAAATTTTCAATGTGAAAGTGGTTTTAAAAGTTCAGGGGAGCATCAAAGAAAAATCCTTAATGAAAATAACGGAGAATATAACTTAATATGGCTTGACCCAGATATATATTTTCCAGTTGAAATATTTTATATCTTAGAGAATGTTATTCCTATAGTTGAAAAAGAAACTTCAACTTATATGATAACCCCCCAAATTGCTAAATGGTGGGATCCTTCTTGGAATATTATTAGTAATTCTGAATATATTAATTCTTCTATAGAATTTGATAACATTAATGTTTTTGAACTAGATACTAAATGTGATGTAGAGAATATAGGAGTTACAAAAAATTATAATCACAAATTTGCAGGTGGGTGGTTTAATTTTCATTCAAAAGAATTAACTAAATTAATGAAACTACCAGAATCTGTAGGTATATTTCACCATATTGATTTATTCCAACAAGAAAGGTTTAAAATTCTAAATAAAAAGGGATACGATATACCCCAATATGTTTTAGGAAACTGTGTAGTATTAGAAGATAGGAAATATTATCATAAAAATGAGTATTTAACTAAATACATCCCTCTTAAACCTAATTCAAGTGGGTACTCTCAAGATCCTAATTTAGTACTAAAAAATGTTCAAGAAGAATTAAAAAAACTGCTCAATGAGAAATAGGAAACTTATTAATTTAAAGTCTACTGTTAATAAACAAGGAGATAAAGTATCCCAAATTATTCATTTTGTTGGGGGGGTTAAAAGAACATATCATGGTATACTATCGGAATCCATCAAGCAAGGACAATTTACTAAAATGGTATTAGAAGATGGTAGTATGTTAATGGTAAATGATGATAATGTTTTATGTATAGAAGTTTATAAAGAAGATTAAATGGCTTACGGAGTATATAAAGTAACTGAAGAATTTGAAAATAGATTAGCTGATTATACAGGTGCACCTTATTGTGTAGCTGTTGATAATGCTTCTAATGCTATTTTTTTATGTTTAATGTATGAAAAGGTTAAGGGATTAGATATAACCATCCCTTCAAGAACCTATCCATCAGTCCCCTGCGAAATAATCCATGCTGGAGCTAAAGTCAAGTGGGAAAAAGTAAAAGGTAAATCCATTAAAGGTGCATATCAACTAAAACCAACTAAAGTATGGGATTCAGCTCTTAGATTTACGGCTGACATGTATATCCCTGATACTCATATGTGCATTTCTTTTACAGGGCCTTATAAAACTTTTAAACTAAGTAAAGGAGGAGCTATATTAACTGATGATTACGATGCTTTTTTATGGTTTAAAAGAGCTAGATACTCTGGTCGAAGAGCATGCTCTTATCATGAAGATAACTTTGATATGCTTGGGTGGAATTTTTATATGATGCCTGAGTTAGCTGCTAGAGGTCTTCTTTTAATAGATCAATTTTATGATTCTAAGGGTAATAAGAAGAAAATGGATGATTTAGAAATGAGATACCCTGATTTAAGTAAATTTAAAATATATGAATCCTAAAAATGTATTATCAGTCCCATGTGCAACACAGATAGGGGTAGAACAGTACTCAAGTTTAAGGTTTAATAAGGCTTTCAAACTAATAGGCGCTGCCCATATTGAAGAAGATAAACTTTACAAGGATTATATTAAGTTAAACCACCCAATCAATACCCCTGAATTTATTGAAGAAATAAAATATCTGGTCCAACAACGAAATATAGATATTTTACTTCCTCCCCATGATGAAGTTTTGTATATTTTAAAAAATGTTCCTGAATTAGAAAATTTAATTCCGGGAAGTAGTAAAGAAACTATAAACATTTGTAGGTTTAAAAGTAAAACATACCAAAAATTATCTAATCATCCTTATCTCTCCCCTAGAGTCCCTGCTTACCAATTAATATCTAAAGGATTTCTAAAACCCGATAAAGGTCAAGGTTCCAGAGGAAGTTTAAAAATAGAAGATACATACTTACATTGTGAATATTTACCTGGAGAAGAATTTACTATTGATTGTTTTTCTAATAATAAGGGAGAGGTTATATATGTTAATCCTAGATTGAGAAAAACAATAATAAATGGAATAAGTGAAACTACCTCAATAGTTAAAAACCCCATTTTTGAAAAAATAGCATCTCATATTAGTGAAGTATTAAAATTTAAGGGTTCTTGGTTTTTTCAACTTAAACGAGATAAAAATGATTTCCTTAAATTTTTAGAAATTGCCCCTAGAATAGGAGGAGGATCTAATATAAATAGGCTAAATGGTGTAAATTTAACTTTATCTGATTTATACCAACATGAGGGGTTTGATATAGGTTTATTTTCACAGAATTTAGTTACTGAAGTAAATAGAAAAAATCCTAAATATAATTTAAAATTTGATACGATTTTTGTTGATTATGATGATACTTTTACGTATATTGAAGATATTTTAAATCTTTTAAATAAAGAAATTATTGTAATTACTAGAAGTAAAGTAAAAGTAAATACTCCCTATAAAACTATTTACGTAAAAGATAATCAAACTAAAAGTGAAATTATTAATTCTTTAAATAAACCTAATTCTGTGTTTATTGATGATTCTTTTAAAGAACGAAAAGATGTATTTTTAAATTGTCATATCCCATCTATTACTCCTGAAGAAACTAATTATTTAATATGAAAAACATAAATGACATTTGTTTTATCATTCAAGCTAGAACTCAATCTACTAGAGTTCCAAATAAAATGCTTAAAAAATTCGCTGATTCTAATTTATTTGAAATAGCAATTAATAAAATTCTTAAATCTTCTTTTATCCCTAAAAATAATTTTCACCTATCAGTTATGGATGATGAATTAATCCAGATAGCTAAAAAATATGATGTAAATTATTTTATTAGAAGTGAAGAATCAACACAAGAACCTGTTACTTTAGATAAAGTATTTGAATGGCATAGTAAACTACCCTTTAAATATTTTATTATAATTAATGCTTGTAATCCCTTACTTAAAATTGAGACTATAGAAGATTTTATTAAACAATTTCTAAGTTCTGATTCTAGAGGTCAATTTGGTGTGTTCGAAAAGAAGACATTTTTATTTAGCAGTGAAGGAAATATGATAAATGATTTTTATGGAGAAGATAAATATCTAGCTACTTTAGAAACAAAGTTTGTAGAAACATGTTATGAAGCAGCTCATTCATTATATGCAGGTACTATGGAAGATCTAGGAAAAGGAATATACATGGGCACTTTTAAATCACCAGGTAACCCAGAATTTTTTATAATGGATGAAATAGAATGTTTTGATATAGACTGGCCCTGGCAATTTGATGTAGCTGAAAAATTATATTTAAGTTAATGAAAGCTATAATAATAGGAGGAGGGTCTATAGGTAAGCGTCACTCTAAAAATTTAAACAATTTAGGAGTATCCACACGCATTGTGGATGTTGATGAAATTCAAAATATAAATAATATATTGAATAATGGTTTTAATATGGGGTTTATTTGTACCCCCAATATACATCACATTGAGCACTGTGTAACATTAGCAAAACATAATATCCCTATATTTTGTGAAAAACCTTTTTATACTGACACCGAAGGATTAGATAAGTTATTACAAGTTGTAGAAGAAAAAAACCTTATTACAATGGTTGGGTGTAATTTAAGATTCACCCCTGAAATACAAAAAATATCCTCAAAATCCAAATATATAAATGTTTATTTTGGGTATGATTTAAAAAAATGGAGACCTAATACTGACTATCTAAAGTCATATAGTGCTAATAGAAGTTTAGGAGGAGGAATATTATTAGATGCTATTCATGAATTAGACTATCTTTACTACAAATTTGGTTCTGTTAAAGATGTTTCTTATATTAAATCAAAATTAACTGATGTGACTAATGATGTTGAAGATTTAGTAATTGGTAGAATTGAATTTGATAGTGGAACTATAGCAGATTTTACTCTAAATTATCTTTCCGAAGAATATCAAAGATATTATGATATTCTAGAAGATGGAGTTTTAAAACGAGTTAATTTAAATTTAGATAATCAAATGTATATAGATGAAGTTAAATATTTTATTAAAAATGTAAAACAAAAGTCTCAATGTATGAATAGTTTTAAAGAAGCTAATAATTTATTAAATAAACTATAGAATGAGCTATCTTATAGATGAAAAATGGAAAGGAATAGCTAAAGATAATACAGCTTTTTGCATATTAGGAGGTCCTTCTTCTAATCAAGTTAAAGACTTGGGTAAAATCATTAATAACAATTTTACAGTAACTGTAAACCATAACATTAAAAGATTCCCTAATGCTGATTTATACATTACTGGGGATAGCATGATTGCCAGAGAATATTTTGAGGAAAAAGAATTTTTTATCCACAAGTTTAAAGGTGGAAAATTATTAAAAAATAAAAGCTATTTTGATTTTGAAGAAACCCCTCAATGGGTAAAAGGAAAACGACATATTATACAGCAAAACCCTAATCTTATTAAAATTATAGGATGTAATGAGTTTCCTTCTTTTAATTATTCTTTTTCTACAGGTCAGTTATATAAATTTTATGGAGAAGAATATTGTAAACAAGTTCCTAATACTCATTTGTGTATTGAGTACAGAGATATTAATGGTGAATCTTATCCCCCTTTAAGCCCTGAAATCCCAGAAACATTATCCAATTATGGTAAAAACCCAGGTAAACTATATCCCGGGGGTAATATAAGTGGGATTATGTTTCAACTTTTATATTATATGGGGTTTAGTAAAGTAATAGTTGTAGGATATGGTGATGAAGGTGAATCTGCAGGCTATGAAAAATCAACTCAATTCCAGTGGAGTAGTGAAGAAATTCATGCTATGGTTACCCACTATCAAATGTGGGGAGATAAACTAAAAAGTTTACATGGAGGTGAGATTTGTAAAAAATATGTTGATTTTAAAACAGCACAATATACTGAATTAGAAACTACTTCAACTAAAAAAGAAAACTTAATTAAAAAACTACTTAAATTATGAAAACTTTTGTAATAGCAGAAGCTGGTGCTAACCATAACCGGGACTTTAATCAGGCTCTTAAGCTTATTGACGTTGCTAAAGAATCAGGAGCAAATGCATGTAAATTCCAAACTTATTCTTCCGAAACTTTATATGCTAAAAACACCCCAGATTTTGCGGGATATAAAAATATCAACAAATTAATAAAAGATATAGAATTACCTCGCGAATGGCAAAAAGATTTAAAACAATATTGTGATGAAAAAAATATTGAATTTATGTCAACCCCATTTGATGAAAAAGCAGTTCAAGAATTAGTTGATTTAGGCCTAAAACGTCTAAAAATTGCGGGGTTCGAATCAACTGATCCTAGATTTGTAGAAATGGTAGCTTCAACAGGATTACCAATTATTATGAGTATTGGGATTGGGTTTGAAGGACACATGTATGGTAGATTTTTAGACATATTTGAAAAATATAGCAATAATGTTACATTTTTACATTGTAATAATGCATATCCTACTCCTATGGAAGAAATTGATTTAACCCAAATGGATAGTTTAAATAGTTTCAGATATCCAATTAAAATAGGACTCTCAGATCATACTATGTCTCCATTAACCCCCTCACTAGCAGTAGCTAGAGGAGCAACTGTTATAGAAAAACATTTTACATTAAGTAGAAATATGAAAGGTCCTGATCATCCTTTTGCTTTAGAGCCTAAAGAATTAAAATTAATGGTTGAATATATTAGAGAAGCAGAAAAAACTATAATTAAACAACCCCACAAATACACTAATTCAGAAAAATCCTTTAAAAATGCTAGAAGGTCAGTTGTATCTAAAATTGATTTACAACCTGGAGATATTTTAACCCAAGAAAATATAACTACTAAAAGACCTTATCTTGAAAATTCTGCCCCCGCTTTTGATTATTGCAACGTCATAGGTCATTGTATTACTGATTATGTTAAAGCAGATACTCCTATATCAAAATTAAACATCCCATCTTATTATGAATCAAAAGTTTTTATACCTGGGGAATAAAAGTCCTGTATATGATTATTTATTATCTATAGGGGAAACCCATATAACCCAACAAAAAATCACCCCACAATATATTTCAGAATATGACTGGGTAATTAGTTATGGGTATCGTCACATTTTAAAAAATCACCACATTTTATCTTCTCATAACCCTATAGTAAATTTACATATTTCATATCTTCCCTGGAATAAGGGAGCTGACCCTAATTATTGGAGTTGGGTTGAAAACACCCCCAAAGGAGTAACTATCCATGCTATAGATGAAGGAGTAGACACTGGTGGCATTTTTATTCAAAAAGAAATTAAATTTAAAGATAATGAGACTTTATCTTCATCATATGAAAAGTTAAAAAATGAGATTGAAAATCTTTTTATAACTAATTTTGAAAACATAACTAAAGGTATTATATTACCTAAACCACAACCCCAAGGAGGATCTTTACATTATAAAAAAGACTTCCCAGGGGTAAAATCGTGGGATATAAAAACTAAAAATTTAATTAAAATGACAGATTTAGAAATTATTGATGCAGTTGAAGCCGTTAGAACTAAAAATAATAAGAATTGGATGGATGTTTTAAGAGTAGCTTTCAAACATGCTCCTGAAGAAGCTCGACCCATTCTGGCTGAAATTAACAAAAGTGATGGGGAAATCAGCAGATTATTAGATAAGTTGGCAAATAATAAATAAATGGAAAAAATAACATTTTGTTTGCCAAGTAAATCTAATTTAAGATACCTTAAAACGTGTATCCCTTCTATAAGAAAAAATGCTTATAAAAAGAACCATGATATAATTGTATTTGTAGATTCAGACGAAGATGGTACTATTGAATGGCTAGACCAAATTAAAGATAAATATAACATATCTTACTATGTCAATCCCGATTTAGGTAATAGTTTATATGGTATAGGCAGAGCATATGATTTTTGTGTCAATAAGTCGTCAACAGATATTTTTATGATTTTTCATGCTGATATGATGTTAGGTAAAGATGCTGATTTAAAAGCCTATAACCATTTAAAAGAAAAAACAGTAGTTTGTTCTACAAGGGTTGAACCCCCAATTCATCCTAATGCCGGGGAAAAAATTCTAGAGGATTTTGGGATGTGGCCCGAAGAATTTAAGGAAAAAGAGTTTGATGAATACGTAAATTCCCAACTAGATGAAACTAAAACTACTGAAGGTATTTTTGCACCGTGGATGATGTATAAATCTGAATTTTTAGAAATATTAGGTGGACATGATCCTATAATGCATTCTTGTAGGGAAGATTCTGATTTATTTAATAGAATGTTACTTGCAGGATTTGATTTCATCCAACCCTGGAATTCATTAGTTTATCACTTAACAGGAAGAGGAGCGGGTAGTTTTGATGGTGATCAAGAGCGTCATAATAAATGGAAAGAAGATATGAATAAATCTACTTTAGAGTTTATTCGCAAATGGGGGCAAAATGTAAATCATACTCCCCTAATGAAACCCATAGTTTATCCTATCTACCAAAAATCATATAAACTCAAAAACCCTAACCCTCAATTGGAACAACATTTAGAACCTTGGTTTAATGGAGGGGAAGATATTATAGTAGAAATAGATGGGAATAATTTTACTCAACAAGATTTTCAAATAATCCAACAACTCTCAGCTATAATTCAGGATAGTGGAGAAGTAGGAGAATTTGAATTAGGTAATTTAAAAATATTTATAAATGACCTAACTGAATATCAACATAATCTTATTAAAATATGAATAAAGAATATATAAAAAAACTAAAACTTGAGTTAATAATGGCTCATATGTCTGATGGTTGGTATGTTAAGTGGATTAAAGAGCAATTAGCCAAATATAAGAATTAATTTATTTACTAGTATTTATAATTGTAAATAGAGTAATATGAGGGGGAGTAAACAAATAAAAACTAGACCAGCAGTCGAAATAGAACTTACCTACGATGAAGTAGGACTTATTCCTAATCTTTTAGAAGAAGATAGTTTTAAAGATCATATTTTAACTGAAACTTATGATGCTATTTCTTATGCTGT
>CAACVD010000897.1_pt1 | contig 14365 bp, 20 predicted proteins | sample 2381771 | NCBI WGS metagenome assembly CAACVD01 (sample SAMEA5211965, study PRJEB30684) | marine metagenome | biome: Marine; feature: Epipelagic; material: Water | collected 2015-10-15 | depth 15 m | reverse complement strand
GCACTTTCTTTACGGGCTCTCTTGCACTCTACTAAAATCTAATATATAAATAACTTACTATACAATTTAAAACGATACGTAGACGCGTATAGTCGACGGCCTAGAGACTATGTATCATAACTAGGAGGATAAAATTATGGCAAATACAACATTTTCGGGACCAGTCCGATCAGAGAATGGTTTTGAACAAGTATCAAAAAACGCAACAACAGGTGTATTTACAACGAGTGCTACTTACAATGCAACTATCACAGGTGGAGTTCAATCTTTATCTGGTGCAGGTGCAGTTGATCTAACTAACTTGATTACTGAGTTGACTACTACTGGAGCTAATGCATTAACTTTAGCTGACGGTACAACTTCAGGACAAATTAAAATCATTAACATGATTGTTGACGGTGGAGACGGAACTTTAACTCCAACTACTTTTGCAAACGGAACTACAATTACTTTCGATGCAGTAGGAGAGTCAGCTACTTTAGTTTGGAACAGCACTGTTGGTTGGGTTGCAACTTCAACAGTTGGTGCAACAATAGCGTAATAATTAATTTATTGTGGGGCTTCGGCCCCGCATGAATTTAAGGAGAATAAAATTATGTCAATAACATCAAAAGTAAGACAAACGGTTGTTTTAACTGCAGATGGTAATTTACAAGGTTTAGTAAATACTGCGACTACATCAACAGCCACTAATCTTACAAAGATTAATATTATGAATGTCTTTGCACAGTCTACTGACGCAGATGCTGAAATAAAAATTTATAATGAAACTGGAAGTGCGACAGCAAAAAATTTAGTTTTTCATGGTAAGTTTGCAACAGCAGCTAATCAAGTTCAAGAATTTAAAATGCCAGGAGCTGGTATTTATTGTGACAGTGGAGCTTACGTCGATCTTACTAACTGTGATTTTTGTTACGTAATCGGAACATTTTAAAGGAGTAGCCAATGGCGAATACTACTTCCTCAGCCTACGCATTTGATCAAAACTTTTCAATTGATGAGATCATTGCAGATGCCTATGAACGTCTTGGTTTAGTAGGTACGGCAGGTCATCAAATAAAAACTGCAAGAAGATCTTTAAACATTCTTTTTCAAGAATGGGGTAATAGAGGAATACATTTTTGGGAAGTAGGAAATACTAATATTAATTTAGTTCAAGGTTCTACAACTAATGTAGATGCTACAGCTGAAGGATCTGGTATTTATACTTTTTACAGAAACTCTTCAGACGTACCTGGAGGTGGAGAGCCACCACAAGCTACAACTGTTCCAACAGCAAATATTTATGGTATCTCTGATATTTTAAATGTATCTTATAGACAAAATTATAATACAACAAATCAATCAGATACAGGTTTAACTAAAGTTGCAAGAGATTCTTATGCTGCAACAGCAAACAAAGCATCTAATGGAACGCCTTCACAATTTTGGGTACAAAGATTTATAGATAAAGTTACATTAACTATTTATCCTTTACCAAATGCAACTGCTGCATCAAACTATTTAAGTGTTTACTATGTAAAAAGAATTCAAGATGCAGGAGCATATACTAACGCAAGTGATGCACCTTTTAGATTTGTACCATGTATGGTTTCAGGACTGTCATATTATTTATCTATGAAGTTTGCACCACAAAGAACACAGGAGATGAAGTTGTTGTACGAGGATGAACTTGCTAGAGCATTATCTGAAGATGGTTCTGCAGCTAGCACATTTATTACTCCGAAGACATACTATCCAAATATATAATGGCTAGATTTGCAAAAGGTAGTAGAGCATTAGCGATCTCTGATAGATCAGGCGCAGCTTTTCCATATAGAGAAATGGTGCAAGAGTGGACCGGTGCATGGGTGCACACATCTGAATTTGAACCTAAGCAACCACAATTAGAACCACATCCAGTGGGAGCTGATCCACAAGGATTAAAACATGCAAGACCTGCAAGAGTTGAGTTTCCTGTAACAGATATTTTACCAAACAATCCTTTTACAACTACAGCTGCTTCTGGAACTTTGAGTGTTTCTTTTCCTGGTAATGGTTTAAATGAAGGAACATCTTACGTAAGATTTAGTAATGTTAAACAACCCATAGGTGGAGTTGCAATTACAACTTTAGAATTATCTACAACATTAAATGGAAACATAAGTGATTCCGCTACATCAATTGTTTTAACTGATGGATCTGAGTTTCCAACAGCAGGATATATTGTTATAGAAAAAGTTTACACACAAGCTGATTTAACTGCTGGTACAATTACTAATCCATTATTAGTTGGAACATATGCAAATGAAACTATTCAATACACAGGTAGATCTACACACACATTAACAGGATGCACAAGAGGAACAGCTGCACCATTTAGAGGAGTAACTCCATCTAACACTACGGCGATTGCTCACACATCAGGTGCAAAAGTTTATGGCTCATATCTTGCAACAGCGATTGGAACAACTGTTATAGTTGGTCCCAAAGCATCACAAACAGAAACATTATATAATTCATTAACAGTGCCTTTAGTTTCTAATGCTACAAGCACAGCAACAGGAGGCGGTTTTCAGTGTACAATTGGACCCGTAAATGATAGAAGTTAATTATGGCTGGATATACATACGCAAATTTAACAACAGATATTAGAAACTATACAGAGGTAGACGCTAACGTATTTACTGCTGCTGTTATAAATAGATTTTTAGAAAATGCTGAACATAGAATTAATTTAGATATTCCAATGGATTCAGACAGAATACAAGCAGAAGCACAATTTGCTACAGATTTTAATAGTATTACAGTTCCAACAAAAGCTTTATTTATAAGAGGTGTTCAAGTATTTGATTCTACAAGTGCTACTACAGGTGAAGGAGTATGGTTAGAAAGACGTGATCAAACTTTTATATCTGAATACGTAGGAGAGTTAACAGGCACTGAAGGAGGCACTGCAGCTCAAGATACAACAGGACTTCCTAAATATTATTCTATGTATGGGGGTGCCACAACAGGAACTAATACTGCCACATCAGGAGCTATATTTGTTGCTCCTACACCAGATCAAAATTACAAATACATCATTCATTATAATGCTCAACCAACTGGTTTAGAGACTAATACAGCTGGAACTTATGTAAGTAATTACTTTCCTCAAGGACTATTATATGCATGTTTAGTAGAGGCCTTTATGTTTTTAAAAGGTCCAACAGACATGTTGACACTATATGAAAATAGATATAAAACTGAACTACAAAAGTTTGCAGCAATGCAAATTGGAAGAAGAAGACGAGACGATTACACGGATGGTACATTAAGAATTCCAATCGAGTCAGCGCCTCAGTAATTAGGAGAAAAATATTATGGCAATAACATCAGCAGTATGTAACAGTTTTAAAGCAGAAGTTTTACAGGCTATACATAATTTTACAGCGTCATCGGGAAATACTTTTAAAATAGCTTTATACACAAGTAGTGCTACTTTAAATAAATCAACAACAGCTTATTCATCATCAAACGAAATTTCAAACACATCCGGCTCTGCTTATTCTGCAGGTGGTGCAGCTCTTACAAGTGTAACTCCAGCTTTATCAACTGACACTGCATGTTGTGATTTTGCAGATGTTAGTTTTACTTCTGCTTCATTTACAGCAAATGGTTGTTTAATTTATAATGATACAAACGCTGATAGAGCAGTTTGTGCAATCGCATTTGGTGGAGACAAAACTGTATCAAGTGGAACTTTTACAATTCAATTTCCAACAGCAGACGCATCTAACGCAATTCTTCGGATAGCATAAGGAGGGACTCCTTATGGCATCTATCTGGGGTGGTGATAGTCCTTCAGTAGCCTGGAATGAAAATTCCTGGGCATCTAATACTCTTACAATTTCTTTAACTGGTGTATCAGCAACCTCTAGTGTAGGTGAATTAGCTGCATTTCCGGAAGAAGGTTGGGGTAGACAACAATGGGGCAACTCTGGTTGGGGTGTAGAATATGCCGTACAGCCGACTGGTTTAAGTGCAACTTCTAGTGTTGGAAGTGTTGTAGCTACTCAAATTGTCACTGCAGAGTTAACAGGAGTTCAAGCAGCTACGGCACTTGGTTCACTTACATTAGATTTAACATCCATTGTAAGTCCAACAGGATTACAATCACAAACAGGACTTGGAAGTTTTGATAACGCAGGTACTTTAGTTGGTTGGGGTAGAAATGGTTGGGGTGAAGAACCTTACGGAGATTCATTTAATAAATTAGAACAACCAGCAGGGTTAAGTGCAACATCTAGTGTTGGTTCTTTAACTTTAGATTTAACATCAATAATATCTCCAACAGGTGTCAGTGCAACATCTAGTGTTGGTTCTTTGAGTTTTGTTATAGATTCTACACCTGTTATAACAGGTGTCAGTGCAACATCTAGTGTTGGAAGTATTTCTCCAGCTGATGTTGTTGGTTTAACCGGAGTATCCTCAACATCTAGTGTTGGAAGTATTTCTCCAGCTGATGTTATGGGGTTAACAGGAATATCATCAACTGCAAGTGTTGGAGATGTAGAGATAGTTGAAACATTAATACTCCCTGTAACAGGTGTCAGTGCAACAGCTTCTGTAGGATCAATTGTTCCTGCAATAGGAGTTCCATTAACAGGGGTGTTATCAACTGCAAGTACAGGAACTATTTCCCCCATAGAAATGTCAATAGGGTTAACTGGCTTAGAACTTGAAGCTAGTGTTAATGGTACAGGAATAGCTTTCCCAGGCACTTATGAAAAATTAACACCTAAAACAAGTACAGGGTATTCAACTAAAACACCTAAAACAAGTACAGGATATACAATAAAAACACCTGCATAATTATGTTTGACTTAAAACTAAATAAACAATATAAATAACAAAAATAAGGAATATAAATAATGGCATCAAGTTATTCTTCAGATTTAAAATTAGAGCTAATGGCAACCGGTGAAAACGCTGGTACATGGGGCACAAAAACAAACAATAATTTAAACCTTGTTCAACAATCTGTTGCAGGTTATCAAGAAATAGATGTAGCATCCGGAGATGTTACTCTTGTTATGACTGACGCTACCGTTTCAAACGCAAGAAACATGACTTTAAAGTTTACTGGAACTCTTGCCGGAAACAGAACAGTAAATTTTCCAGCAAGTATAGAAAAAGTATTTAATATAATAGATGGAACTAATCACGCAGGGTATACTTTAACTTTTAAAGTTACAAGTGCTTCTGGTTTTTTATTATGCGAAGGTAATAATTATATCTGTCATGCTGATGGAACTAACATGGTTAAAGATTTAGAAACTAGAAACTGGAGAACTATAACTGCAGCAGAAACAGTTCAATCAGGTGCTCAACTTTTTGTAGACACAAATGGTGGAGCAGTCACAGTGACACTTCCGGCATCACCTGCAGTAGGTGACATCGTAAATTTTGTGGACTCAAGATATACTTTTGATTCTAACGCATTGACTGTTGGAAGAAATAGTTCTAAAATAGCAAACACAAGCGCAGACTTAGTAGTTAATACTGAGGGCGCAGCATTTGGATTAGTTTATTCTGGTTCAGATGTAGGATGGACGTATACGGAGAAATAATATTATGGCAAATTACGAAGCAACTAAATATAATTTTAATGGATCAGATCTTACTGGTATCGAAGGAATTCCTACAGCTACTATTGTACCGTGGTCTTCTGCATCAGTGCCAACAGGTTTTCTAGAATGTAATGGTCAAGCAGTTTCAAGATCAACTTATTCAGCTTTATTTGCAATTGTAGCTTCTACTTATGGTGGTGGTGATGGTTCATCAACTTTTAACGTTCCCGATTTACAAAACAACGTGGCAGTTGGAAAATCTAACAACAAAGCTTTAGCATCCACTGGTGGAGCAAATACTGTGACTTCAACTGGAAACGTTGGTGGTTCTACAGCTAATGCAACTTTATCAGCACCACAACTTGCTAGTCACTCTCATAATATACAAATACAAGGTCAAGGTCCTGGTGCTTCAAGTCAATTTGGAGTTACACAATTTAGAACTAATCCGGGCGTAGGTTATGGTTCTCAAAACACAGGTGGAGGTGGTGGACACTCTCATAACATGAGTGCAAACTTTACTGGAGATTCAACTTCAGTTTTACAACCTTATTTAACAATTATTTATATTATTAAGACATAGGAGATATTATGGCAACAAATGCACAATGGACAGTAGTAATGGATGATAAAAAAATTATCAAACAAATCGGTGACGCTCCTCAAACAGCTTATGAAATTAATGATAATGATTTTTGGGGATTAGCTAAATGGAATAATATTTGGGCTATTCAATATGGAACATCTAATTCAAGTGACACTGTAGAATACAGAGATGAAACTCCTCACTCTACTTGGGAAGATGCTAACTTAGGTGACTTTCAAGATTTTATTACTAGATGGGATGCAGCTCATTTAGAAAAACTTCAATCAGATTGGGATGGTAATAACGTTGATGGTGAAAGTGAATCTGATAAAATTGCTAGATTAGGTGCAAGGCCTACATCATACTCATCGTAACATCATCCAAGAAGTTAAAATATATTTTTTACCAGACAATGGCGAATTACCTCTGTGAACATATGGGAAACCAGCAGGCCAGATAACTATTCTACCAGTTTTAGGTTTTACTCTTTTTGAAAAATGTAAGAACTCTGTTTCTCCACCTTCTTCTACATCATTTAAATATATTGAAAAAACAAAAGCGCGTGCTTCATTACCAAATCCCTTACCGTGTTCTATATGCCAAACATGATAACCTTCTGTAGGTAATGTTTTTTGAATTTTTAAATCTGTAAAATGAAAAGGAACTCCATAAGCATCGTCTGCACCTACATTTTTTATATAATGATTCCAAGCTAGATCAAAGTTTAACATCATTGGTTTTAAAGACTCCCACCAAACATCTATATTGTTACCCACTGCGAAAAATTGTTGATCTTGTTTTTTTAATACAGATGCTTTTTCAAAAGCTATTCTGTTAATAGTATTATTAAATTTGTTTTGATCTTCATATAATGCAATTGCTTTATTACATTCTTCTGGAAGAATGTAATTATCATACACACCTATAAAATTGTTTATATTAACTGTTTTTTCTTTCATTTTTATTTTTTAATCTATTTTTAAAATCAAATATACCACCTTTTTCTATAACATTAAATATTAAACTATATCTATTATTTTCACTTTCTTGTTTATCAAATCCGTGTAATATTTGTGGTGGAAATATATAATAATCCCCTGGTTCGGGAGTAATTTTTAAATTTAATTCCGGTAATATTAAATCACAACCTTTTGTTAAATACAAAATTCCATGCCAACAAGGATGTGTGTGATACTGTAAGCTATCGTTTGGTTTTATTTCATTACCCCAAGCATTATGTATGTCATGCTTTTCTAAAAAATATTCAAAAAAATTTGAGTGGGTGTATTGATTAGTATTTATTATATAAGTAATGAAATCAATAAAATTTTTATTTTTTATAAAATAATCCCAATCCGTCATCCCTCCTTTTACATTCGTATAATTATTCATATCTTTTTTTAAATTGTTTTTTATATCTAGAATAAAGTTATGTACAATTTCGGGATAAGGATAGTTTCCAAAAATTATTTCTACATTTCTTGGATAAGTAATATTCAAACTGTTTTTTGTTTCATTTAATTTATTGTTTTTATTAATTAAACTAATCATATTGTTTACCTGTTGTTTTTAAAATATTATCATTAACAAATGTTTCTCTTCCAGGAAAAAGCACGGTATTAATACATTTAATAAAAGATATAATTATTTTTCTATCTTTTTCTTTTTCAAGCACTTCTGCTGCATGAAATTTTAAAGAATCAAAACAAATCATTCTATTAAATTTACCTGAATATTGTATGGTTTTTTCGTAATTACTATTGTTAACTATTTTACCATGGTGCACTAATTTTTTATCTATTTCACTGTAATTTTTTTTATTTGCAAAATAGTTATGTTTATCAGATTGAGCAGGTATATAAAATTCTTTTTTAGGTTCCCAAATAGACGTTCCAGATGTTCCTTCTGGTGTTAGATATATAATTGCTGTAACCCAACCATGGTCAAAATGTACCCAACCATCATTTGGGTCTGGATCACTTTTTTGAAAATGTGTTTCTGCTTTAAATTCTATGTTTTGAGAAGAGAAAGACGAATATAATCCAGGAAAAATAAATTGTATTATTCTTTTATTGATGTAATTAAATAAATTATAATCTATATTTTTAATATTCTCACTTCTTGATCCTGAAATTTCCCTTATTTCGTTATATTTAATTTTTTTTTCTAGTTCTAGTATTTGATAAGGTTCTTTAAAAAAATTATCTACACATATACTCTGAAATAAATCTGTCATTTTTTACTTCTTGTTTTTGAAATATTATCATAGGCATGCTGTGTGTAAGGACCGTTTTGATTTACATAGTGTAAAAATACTTGAGCCATACCTTCACCCTTATACACACCGGGTCTCCAATGTTTTTGTTCACAACCTGCATATAAAACTGCGTCACCCTCTTCTAATTCAAATGATGTACCTTCAACTACAATAGGCCAGTTATCTTCTTTTTTTATACAAGCAGTGACAGATATTTCACAAGCTGGTCTATCAGAATGTTTTTTTAACATTCCACCAAATACATAATATCTCCAATAAGAATAAGTAGGAAATAGTTTTAAGTTAGATTTTTTTTCTATTATAGGTAGTTTAAGATCTAATAAAGATGTCATTAAAGCATCGTGATACCAAGCAGGGGAAAAATTAGTTTTATTAAGTACATACATATTTTGATCTAATTTTAGATAACAATATTTTTGATATAATCTTAATTCTTTTTTTGAAAAAAAATTTTTTATTAATTTGTAATCTATTGTAGCCATGCAACTATACTATACCTTGTTCCTTTCTTAATGGGTTGAATACTATGAGGATACATAAAATTACTGGGAAAAAATACAATCGAGCCTTTTCCAAGTTTTAATTTTTTAATTTCTTTGTCTTTTTGATCTGTAAATACTAACTCACCACCACTATAATTATCATTTAAATTCATAATAACACTTAAATGTCTAGGTGTTGTAGAAAAATGATCCGTATGTGTTTTGTATTTTCCACCTTCTTTATATTTTAAAAGATCTATTTGATTTATTTTATTACTGCTCATTTTAGGAAATTTTGCTTTGTAAAAAATATATATTCTCTCTATTTCTTGTTTTATATAATTCCAATAAAACATGTTAGTAGGAGTATTTAAATTTAAATGATAACCTTTTACATTTCTTGTGTTTTTATCCATACCTGCTGTAATTTCTAAATTTTTATCCGCTTTCTTATTTATCAAAGGTATTATTTTATCTATAAAATTTGGATTAATTATGTTGTCCAATTTAACAATTGCTTCTAAATGGTCCATAATTATGATACTTTCATTCTCTATATATTTGATATATAACAAAAAATAGAATATTTCAAAGGTTTTATATGTTACAAAAATTAGGGTTTTTACCGGGTTTCAATAAACAGGTTACATCTACAGGTGCTGAATCACAGTGGACTGGTGGAAAAAATGTGCGTTTTAGATATGGTACACCTGAAAAAATAGGTGGTTGGTCACAGTTAGGTGAAAGTAAATTAACTGGTGCGGCTAGAGGTTTGCATCACATGGTTAATAAAACAGGTATTAAATACTCTTTAATTGGAACTAACCGAATTTTATACGCGTACACAGGGGGTGTCTATTATGATATACACCCTTTAACTAATCCATCAGGCACAGCTATCACTAATGCTTTTAGTACAACTAATGGATCACCGACTGTAACAATAACTTTTGCTTCAGCTCATAATTTTGAAACAGGAGATATAATATTATTCGGTGATACCAGTACTTTTAGTTCTATTACTAACTCTAATTTTGGCTCTGCAGATTTTTGTGATAAAAAATTTATGGTAACAACCGTTCCTTCAGGGACTACAATTACTATTACAATGCCTAGCAATGAAACAGGGAGTGGTGCAACTACTTCTGGAGGTATAACTTATTTTCAATACTATCATGTTGGTCCGCCTGATCAGGTTGGGGTTTTTGGTTACGGTATATCTCAATGGGGTGGGAGTGTTACAAACCCACAAACAACAACGTTAAACGGAGCATTAAACGCTGACTCTGCTGGAACAGGTGGAACCGGAACCACAATCAATGTAGCTAGCACAACAGGTTTTCCATCTAGTGGAACAAATTTTATTAAAGTAGACAATGAAGAAATATCGTACACAGGTTTAACAGCTACTAGTTTTACAGGAATAACTAGAAACGTTAGAGGTACAACGAATGCCTCCCACAGTAACGGTGCAACTGTTACAAACTACAGTGATTTTAGTGGATGGGGTCAAGCAGCAACAACCACTGACAAAGTTGCAGAACCTGGTCTATGGTCTATAGATAATTTAGGTAGTACAGCCATTGCATTAATATTTAATGGTGAGTGTTTTCAATGGAATTCAGATTTAACAAATGCTGTAACAACAAGAGCAACTATTATATCTGGTGCACCAACAGCGTCACGTGACATGTTAGTATCAACTCCTGATCGTCACTTAGTATTTTTTGGAACAGAAACAACTATTGGTGATAAAACTACACAAGACGATATGTTTATAAGATTCTCGTCTCAAGAAAATATAAATGACTATACACCTACAGCTGAGAATAGTGCTGGTACACAAAGACTGGCCGCCGGATCACGGATCATGGGTGCAAAACTTGGTAGAAATGCAATCTATGTTTGGTCTGATACATCTTTATTTACCATGCGTTTTGTTGGAACTCCGTTTACATTTGCTTTTGAACAAGTAGGTACTAACTGTGGGTTAATTGGTAAGAACGCAGCTGTTGAAGTTGACGGTGCTGCATATTGGATGTCTGATAATGGTTTCTTTAGATACACTGGTAAACTAGAATCGATGGACTGTTTAGTTGAAGACTATGTTTATGACAACCTTAACACCACATCTAATCAAATGGTCTATGCGGGTATCAACAACTTGTTTGGAGAAGTAACATGGTTTTATCCAGAAGCTAACTCTAATGTTAACACTCAATCTGTTACATATAGTTATCTAGACTCTACTGCTAAACGACCTATATGGTTTGTAAACGCAAGTAGTTTGTTTATTAGAACTACTTGGCAGGATTCTGCTGTGTTTGGTTTACCTCATGCAACTCAATACGATGCAGATACAGATACTTCTTTTGACGTAACAGGAAACACGGAAGGTGTTTCATATTACTATGAACATGAAACAGGTGTTAATCAAGTAAGACTAGGAGTAACAACAGCTATACCAGCTAATATTACATCTGGGGATTATGACATTACACAAAAAGTTGTAAGAGGAGCTGCAACTAATTTAGGTGATCTTAGAGGTGATGGTGAAAACATTATGAGAGTTAGTAGGATTATTCCTGATTTTATATCTCAAGAAGGGGAAGCTATTATACAATTAGATTTAAGAAATTATTCTAATGATGCAGCAGCTAGCTCATCACTTGGTCCTTTTACAGTAACAACTTCTACAAGCAAAGTAGACACAAGGGCTAGAGCAAGAGCTATAGCTCTTACAATATCTAACACTGCAGTAGATACCAGTTGGAAGTTAGGAACTTTTAGGTTAGACATACATGCTGGAGGAAGAAGATAGTGATAGATAAAAGAATGAATTTTAGATTTGGTGGAGCATATCAAGGGGGCAGTGGAGCACCGGGTAGTGCTGAATCTTCTGATAATAAAACTTCTAATAAAACTTCTAATAATAACGATGGACCTAGAGGTCCTGCAGAATTAGGTACTTCAACTAGAACAGTTGATAGAATTACACAACCAGAAGCCTATGAAATAATTGGTAGTGAAAAATTTGATGTAACACCAGACACAAGGGATGACAGAGAAAGAGCAAGGGTTAAACAATCAATACTAGACGCACCTATTCCAAATATAACAGATAAAGGTATAAGTTTTTTTAAAGACGGAAATTTATTAACTAATTCTTTTATGCCTGGTGATAATCCTTTGAGTAAACCAAAATTTAACATGGGAAATTTATTACTTAATGTAGGTATGTTTGCAATTAATCCTGCTTTGTATGGAAAATACAGACAAGCAAAATCTTTATACACAGGAGCAAAATACGCAACAAATCTTCTTTCGGATATTACAGGAAAAAATGTCAGTAAACCATTCGATGTTGTAGAAGATTTAACTAAAAACATAAGTCTTAAAGATAAAAATGTTATAGAGTCTTTTAAAGATTCTTTAACAAGTAATTTAACTTCTAAACCTAAACGTAAACCTGTTATTAATACAAATACAAGCAATGATGGAGATGGAATAAATTCATTAGAAAATGCAAATGCATTGCGAGATGAATACCTAGAATTATTACAAAAATTACAAACAGGAAATATCAGTGATGTAGAACAAACTAGATATAATATGTTAAAAAATATGTTGGGTTTATAATGGCTAAGATAGTACAAACATTAACTAGAGCAAGCTCAGAGTATGAAGAAGACGTAGCACAGTCTTTAGTTAGAGATTTAGATGCGGTTCTTGAGAAACTTAACACTACATTTCAAGAAGAATTAAAACAGGAGATAGAAGCTAGAAGTTTCTTTTTAGATTAATGGCAGTAGTAAACCAATATAAATTTGCAGGCATAGATAATAGTACAAGTGGTGCCGCTCTTACACCTTTAGGTGCTAGTGTTCCTGCAGTCAATGAAACAATAGTTATTAAATCTATACTTGTTACAGCAGCTGGCACACCTACGGTGACTGTTACAAATAATAGTATTACAGCTATTAAATCAGCAGCATTAACAGCAAATGTTACAACAGAATTATTAACACAGCCACTAATAGTAGAGGGTGGTAAAGCCTTTACAGTACAATCAAGCAGCTCAGATTCGTTTGATGTAGCTATTAGTTATTTAAATATTAAAAAAGAGGTAACAACATAATGAAGGTATATAACGCTAAAGTAGAAGAAACTTACAGACACAAGGAAACTGGAGAAGTTTTTAAGGAGAGAAAAGATTGGGAAATTAAAGGGTACAAAGCAGAGGATATGGCACAAGACGTAAAAGTTATTATGCCTCCTCTTGATTTGTTCTCAAAAACAAAGTAAAGTGGCAAAACCATGGGAATAGAAGATATACAAATTTCAGAAGAATTAGAGACTAACGCACCATCTATAAAATATAGTGGTAATGAAGGTCCTAAATCTCCTCAACAAATGCAAGAAATGATGGTGGCTCAACTAGAAGAAGAGTACTCTAGGTATCTTGATGACATGATGGAACAAGGATTAGATCCTATGTCCTTTGAAGAATTTTTACAACAAGCATTAGCTGAATCAGAAATGGCTGGTGGTCAACCATTACCAGAAGATCCAACAAAACCCGTTAATCCTTTTCAACCAAAACCAATAGGACCGTTACCAGATAAAAGACAGATGGCAGCCTTTGGTGGTATCATGGGTCTAGATGGTAGAAAAAAATATGGAATAGGATCATGGTTTCAAGAAAACATTATGGATCCAATAAAAGAAAATCCAGTGCTAGCTGCAACAGCAGCATACTTAGGTTATGATACATATAAAAACATTAGTGGTGATGATACAACTTTTGATGATTCATTATTAGGAAAAGGTATAGATCAAATTACAAAAACCAGAACCAGAAAAAATTTAAAGGGAGAAGAAGAAGATTATACTATTGGTGGAGACGTTGCTAGTTTAATTGGAGAAAACATTATACCAATAGCAGGTGGTCTTACAGCAGGTTTATTTACTAAAAATACAGAGTCTAACACACCGGGTTTACCTAATGACAACACAGCATTAAATTTAGCAGAATATAAAAAAGCTGCAAATTTACTAGATCAAAAACAAGGACTAGCAGCTGATATGAATTTTTTACCAACAGTTGCATCTAGAAAATATTCACCAACAGAAATGATTGATGTATATCAAAACGCAGCTAACGGTGGGAGAATAGGATTTAACATGGGTGGTGGTGCTGACATGGGTTCTCCACAAATGACTGCAGCACAAGCAACAGAAGAAGCAATAACTAAAATAATGCAAAAAATGGAAGACCCAAATTTAACAGATGAAGACATAATTTTTCTTCAAGAAAAATTAAAAGTATTTATGCCTACACAACAAATAGATCCTAGAATGATGGCTATGGGTGGTAGAATTAATAGAGCCGAAGGTGGAATCATGGACCTTGGTGGTATGGAAA
>CAACVD010000863.1_pt1 | contig 14371 bp, 22 predicted proteins | sample 2381771 | NCBI WGS metagenome assembly CAACVD01 (sample SAMEA5211965, study PRJEB30684) | marine metagenome | biome: Marine; feature: Epipelagic; material: Water | collected 2015-10-15 | depth 15 m | reverse complement strand
TGGTAAGTTTATTTACTAAATATTTCTACAAACCTAAAGTAAATGTTTATTAAAGAAACCACAGAAATACATCTACACCAGCGCCGATCTAAGTTGGGTAACCTACACAATTTTAAAAGACGTAGGACAGTGTGTCACTTTCAGTGCGATTCTTGTAATAAAGGATTTTTAAGAGCTAAATCAAAAGTAACTCCTTCTAGAGCTTCTAACAAGTTTCATCATGTTTGTCCAAAGTGTGATGTTTATAGATATGCTCAAAAGGTGGGCGTTGAGATGCGTAAAATTTATAGGATTGACGCAAGTTCAACTGAGATAAAACTGTGATGAAAAAAATGAATGTATATCTTTGTCAATTTAACATTGAAACCCCTTCAGAATCACAGCATGAGTTTATGTATTTTCCATACAGCGTAGGAGTGCTCTGGTCTAATGCTACGTTAGACCAAAACATTATGAAAAACTTTGCTTTGAAAGAATTTTTAATAAAGAAAGAACCGATTGAAGACATTGTCAATAGTTTAGACAACCCTGCTATATTTGGTTTTAGCAGTTTTGTTTGGAATCATCAATATAATGTTACTTTAGCAAAAGCAGTCAAAAAAAAATTTCCAAGTTGTATTATATTCTTTGGCGGTCCAAGTGTACCATATCAGGATGAAAATTTTTTAAAAGAAAATAATTTTATTGATTTTGTAATTTATAGAGAAGGAGAATTAGCGTTTGTTAATTTATTGAACCATATTTTAGGAAAAGAAGTTGACATGGGTAGCATTGGATACTTAGAAGAGAATACACTGAAAACTTTTCCATGTCATCGGATAGTAAACTTAGATGATATTCCAAGTCCTTACACTTTGGGATTGTTTGATGATCTAATTGAAAAATACAAAGGAACCAAAGTGGTTTTAAATGCTATAATAGAAACAAATAGAGGATGTCCTTTTGGTTGTACTTTTTGTGATTGGGGGAATCTAGAATTTGGTAAGGTAAAAAAAGTTGGAATACATCGAGTGAAACAAGAACTTGAATGGATGGCAAAAAATCAAGTTGAACTAGTTTCTAATGCTGATGCTAACTTTGGCATTTTTAAAGACAGAGATGTAGAAATAGCTGAATACATGGTAGAGTTACACAACAAATACAACTATCCACAAATATTTGATACCAACTGGAACAAAGTGTTTACAGAATCACTTTTGGATATTGTGAGACCATTGACAGAAAAAAAACTTGTAAGACGTTTTATGGCATCATTCCAATCTCTAAATGAACTTACAGGCAAAGCAATCAAAAGGAAAAATATATCTTTAGAAAATTTTTATAAAATTTTTAAGATATGTGAAGAAAATGATGTCAACATTGCCACAGAACTAATTTTACCTTTGCCCGAAGAAACCTATGATAGTTTTGTCTCGACACTTGAAAGATTTCATGATTTAGGTATAGTGGCTACAGTAAATTTATTAACAATGTTACCCAATGCTGAAATGTCATCTCCAGAGTATAGAAAAAAATATGGCATCATTACACAAACTAATCAAATAGGTGACAGTCCTTATGTTAAAGAAGTGGTTGAAAAAGTTATTGGTACAAATTCTATGAGTGTAAAAGAATTTGAAAAAGCCAGCACAATTACATTTTTAATGGAACATTTGAACAGTAGTGGCTTTTGTGATGTTGTCTGTCGGTACATATCAAAACAGAAAAATATAAAGCTCACAGACGTGTATTATAGTTTGTATGAATATTTTGTAGCAAACTCAAGCACAGTACTGTACAGTCACTTTCAAATATTAGTTGATCATGTTGAACAAAGAAACACAGAAAAATTATTAGAAGGAATACAGTTCATTGGCATGTTTAACGACATAGGAGATTATCAAAGAAATAAGTTTTTACAAGAATTAGACACATTTATGAAAACATATGATGTATTCCAGACAGAAGATGTAATCAAATTACAAAACCATAAACAAAAACATTTTGGTCAAGAATTAGAATATGAAATATTAATGGATACAAATGTTTTTGAATATTTGTATGCTGATGAAAATTTAAAAGAACAGCAGAATGTTTATGTAGTAAAAAATTCTGGCATTGAAAAAAAATTTAAGACGTATGGAAATTTTATTGTATCTAGCAGATTAAATCAAAATTGGAAAACCAAAGTTATAAAAAAATAGATAAACTAACCGGCTGAAACTTTAACAACGCCTGAATCATTAAACAGCTGACCTGCGTTATTTGGATCAGATGTAGGAAGATTTGAAATCATTAACACAGCACCTGTAATGGAAAGTCCATCATCGATAGTGACTACTGTCGAATCGTCTGATTTGATCTTATTTACAACTAGATCAGAACCAATTACTGTGTCGCCAGTGCCGTTTGGTGATATATTGATGTCGGTGTTTGTAAATGTTGATGAAATAGTGTTGCCTGATATATCAATAGATTTACCCGTGGAGTCTTGTCCAATAATGTCATACAATTCGTCAAAGTTGTTATTGATCTTATCCATTGCGGTACGCAACGAATCACCAGTGCCTGTGTTTAATCCTGATCCTGTGTTGATTCTTTGTTTAGACATGTGTATTCCTATTTATTTTACTGAAAAACTAGTGCCACATCCGCATGAAGAATGTGCATTTGGATTTTCATACGTAAAATATGATCCAAAAATTTCTTGTTTGTAATCAATTCTAGTGCCTAAAATAAACATCTCACAGCGTTCATCTACAAGCACTTTTACATCACCAAATGCGAGTTCGTGATCTCTATCCTTTTTTTCATCTTCTACGTCAATTTTATAATTAAATCCAGCACAGCCGCCTCCTTTGACTCCAAACCTAATGTATGGTTTACTTTTATCTTCACAAACTTCCTTCATTTTAGCAATGGCTGGCACGGTAACTTCTATCATGCTAATATTTAATCATATTCCTAGTGCTAGGCGGGCTTCTTCTGACATCATTTCAGGACCAAATGGTGGATCAAATGTTGTAATGACTTCGCACATATTAACTGATTCTACGTCTTCTACTGCTGATTTGATATCAGCGATTATTATATCGGCAGCAGGGCAAAATGCTGATGTAAGGGTGTGAGTTACTTTTACCAAAGGCAATTGTGTAAGATCAATATCATATATCAATCCTAGATCGTAAATATTAATTGATATTTCTGGGTCGAATACTTCCCTAAGGTTTTTAATAATAGATTCTCTTATTTCATGACTCATGAGATTTGAGGATACTTTTCCACATAATATGGCCTATCAATCATATGTTGATCTTACGCCACGCACTTCTGGAATATAATGTTTCATCATGTTTTCTATTCCTGATTTTAGCGTTGCTGTTGAACTTGGACATCCTTGACATGCCCCTTGCATTTCTAACCATATCCAACCATCCACATATTCATTGAATATGATATCACCACCATCCAAAGCCACAGCAGGACGTATTTTACTGTCCAGTATTTCTTTAATTTTTACAACAACTTCGCTGTCAGTATCTTTGATGGAGTGTTTGTCATCCACATAATTCTTAGTAAATTGTTGTTCCAATATTAATGGCTTGTTAGCGGAAAAATGTTCAATAATTGCACCCATTATAGCAGGCTTTAGCATTAGCCAATCATATGTATCACGTTTGCTTATGGTTATAAAGTCCTCTCCATAAAACACACTTTCAACACCTTTTATCTTGAACAATGATTGTGCTAGTTCTGAGTTGCCTGTGCTACTTTCGTCTTGATAGAACTGTGTGCCTTTTTCCATTACTATTTTTCCTGGCAGGAACTTTAGTGTTGCTGGATTGGGTGTTGGTTCTATCTGTACAAACATTATGCTTCTAGTAGTCTTGACTCTATGAACTCGTAATTAATTAGTTCATTTACTACTCTTGTTAAATGCTCTTTACGATCATTTTTATAATCAAGATAATATGAATGTTCCCATACATCGAATGCGGCAAGTATATCAACATCTTCTCCAACTGGATTGTCAGCATTTGGATATGTTCTAAATTTTAGATCTCCTTTTTCAAGCACTAGATATACCCAACCAGATCCAAATCTTTTCATGCCTGCATCTACAAATGCTTCTTTGAATTTGTCCATTGTGTCAAAATCATCTTCAATTTTGTCCTGCATCTCTAGTGATGGCTCTTCATAGTCTGGAGTTAATGATTGAAAGTATATAATATGATTAAAATTTTGACCAGCGTTGTTGAATATTGCTTGATCATTGTCTCTTGATTCGATAATGATTTCTTTTAGACTTTTATTTTCATATTCTGTGCCTTTGATGAGATCATTCAATTTATCAACATATCCTGAATGGTGTTTTCCATAGTGTAAGTCTATAGTGTCTCGGCTTATTACTGGTTCAAGATCTTTTCGATCATATGGCAAATCCATTAGCATAAATTTGCCACCGTTGACGTTTACGTCATCTGCTACTTGATCTAGTTTCATTATTTTTTCTTAGGTCTGCCACGTGTTTTCTTTTTGGTGGCTTTCTTAGTTGTTTTCTTTGTTGATGTCATCTTTTTTGTTTTCTTTGGTGATGTGGTTGACTGAGTTGTCACCGCCGCAGAAGCAGTTGGTTTAGAACTGACTCCTTTTGGATCACCAAAAATTAATTTAAATAAATCCATAGTTTTTCTCCTTTGGTTAATATATTGTATAGTTATTTTATTTAAAAGTCAACTGAGCCTGTTTCTATTAATTTATATTCATGAGCCAGCATGGCGGATGCCAAGTTTTTTGCTTTTGATTCGCACTGAATATCGAAATAATCGCCAAATGGTTTTATCCAGTCATTTGTTGGCTTATGCCAATAATAATCGGAATGTGCTCTTATTGTTGCTCTATTTTCACCTTGTGTAAAAAGATCTTCACGATCTAACAACTTAAAAGCATCTACTTTATTGTGTAGTGACTCTCTAGGTTGAGAATAATGCATGGCAGGACGAACTCCACGCCAAGAATTAATAATCCTTTTTATTCGATCATCATCAGAATTTATCCATTCACCACAGTTTACCCAATGATGATGGATGTCGAACACCAGAGCCACATGTTTTTCTAGTTTTAAAATATCATCAAGTCCCCATTTCATTTCTTCATTTTCAATGGTTAATGTATTTCTTGCCTCAGGAGTGAGTCTTGGTAACACATCAATTATTCCTTGTGGTCCACGCCTGCCGGATATATGTACATTAATTTTAAAATCTTGAAATGTTTTGCCATATCCCATCCAACGTGCCATGCTGACATGATATTCAAATTCTTCGATGCTTCTATTGATAATATCATCTGACTCAGATGCCAACACAGTAAATTGTCCAGGATGGAAAGATATCCTTACTCCAAGACGTCTTGCTGTGTCGCCAACTTCGGCAAAATGTTTTTCACAGTAGTCTATAACATCAGGCTTGGACCAGAAGTATTTCCATGTAGCTTCGGTTGCCACAGGCAACACAGGAGAACTTATTCTACACATACGTAATGGTTTGGGCAATGAACCAGTGTATTTGATCAATTCATGTATGGATGAAATGTTATGCCGCATCAAGTCCCACAATTTTTCTTCCGCTTCAGGCTTATGTTCGTTAAGCCAACGCACTGTTGTTGATCTACAGTTGAGTGGTTGTTCTGTTTCTTTTAGTATTTTAGGTTTGAGATTCCTGTCGTGATGTAGATACTTACAACAAAAACCTAAACGCATATGTCTATATTACAACCTATTGTTTAATTGTCAACTTTCTGACAACACGCCAGTAAGAGATACTGAAAACTGTGGTTCAAATCCTGCGTTAGAACTTGCATGACCTTGACCAAATGGAATGTGATATACTTGTCCTTTTTTGTAATTCCATAACACAGTATTAGATATTTGAAACATATGTCCTGTGCACCAATCAGTTACAGGAAACCAATATCTAATCACCTGTCCGTACTGACACCTATGTGTATTAGGATCAATGTCAAGTTGTGGATAATAATTTTGAAAGCTCTTAGCTGTATCAACATGCCATGCTACGCCATGTCCTGGAAATTTGACCAACAACCTACATAGCATATATTCAGGTAATAGATCTAATTTTTTTAAGTTATCATCACCTAATATATCAAGCATTTTGTGATTACTTTCAGGATTTTTTCCATAGTTTATTTCTTTAGAGTTATGTTCATTTCTACCCATTTTTACGTTGGTTGCTGAAATTATTTTAGACAATTCTGTAGTAGAATCTACAAATTCACAATTTTGTTCGGCATAATCAAAATCATCAATGCTAAAATCTATCCATTGTTTTGGATTTATATCTAAAGAATGTTTTACAAATGGTACATAGTCTTCTAAACTACCAAAATAATCCTTAACCCATTGCCATGATTTTTCATTTACGAGTTCTATATATTGATCTTTTTCCATTAATTTTTACTAGACCAATCATATCCATCTTTTAACATTTCTATTTGGAGATATTTATAGTTGGGTTGACTCCACACATAATCAAAGATGCCTTCAACTCCATCGATGTTTATTTTATACACATCTAAATATTTTGATAATATTTTCCAGATGTGCTGTGGATCTGTTGTTCCAAAACTTTTATTAAGGTCGCATTGTCCTATTTTAATATATCCTAATGCTAGACTAGGATCTTTTGGATTAAAGTTATTATTCTCAAGCCATTTATTAAAAAGTTCCTGTTCTTTTCTATGCCAATGTGATTTGCTTTCTGTGATATCTTTGCCCCATTCTATGTCAAAGTCACCGCTATAATATTTCAATGCACTGATAGAAGAACATACAAGATCATCAATATCTTTTCCGTCTTCATCTCTAAATACTTCGATATGGGTTTTTCCAATCTGTGCCCAGTGTAGATAAACACCACCACATGTTCTATCGAACTTGTTTTTTAAAAAAAGATCATAATCTTTATCAGTAAGATTAGATCTTGGCGCTTGTAGCCATGTATTGATCTGAGATGGTCTTTGCCATTCTGGTTCAAACTTGGATTTCCTATAACTTAACACATAGGATTCAAGTTCATGGCATAAATCATTCAGTTGGCGAATGGCGTATTTTGTGTTAAAGTCAGCAATTTTATAATAATTGCTTAGACCCCATGCTTCTCCCTGCAGATCTTCAAAATATCTGTGCAGTCTATTCATAGCATCATGTTTCAACCTACAACCAGGCGTTGCCATTTCATCTCCATCTATCGCACTACCAATTGGTAAGTTTTCATCATACATGACACTATCTTTATCGAACCAATCTTCTATCTTGTAGGCATCAAGTCCTGCTATTTGCCATTTGTTATATGAATTAAACCTGTTGATCTGAAATATGGTGTCGTTTATTTCTTTACACAAAAATTCAATATTCCGCGGACTTTCGGAAAATCCCATGAAACAATAATTTTTTTCCAGATGAAATTTGTTTTTTAAAAGTTTTTGAAGTTCAGTAGACCATCTCTGTGTAAAATCTGATTCATCGATGTCAAAGTACACATCAATGTAGTCTTCAAAGTTATTAGGATTTCTATAAGTTATGATCATTCAACTGTATATACAGCAGAATTACGTTCATGTTCCCATATTTCGACTCGGACTAATTTTACCCTGTTATCAGTTTTAGAACTTATCAACGGCATCACTTGATCATATACAAACTTACAAGATGCTTCGATGCCAGGTCCCCAACCTTTGCTAACATCCATTACATTTATGTTTAATATTCCTAAATCATGCATCTCTTGTAGTTTTTCAAGATGTGGGTCATCCGATGCTATCAGCACTCTATGATCCCATTGATCTTCAAGCCATTTCTTAACATCTTTAAGATCACCAAAATCCATGACCCATTGTCTGTGATCCAATTCACCTTCAAATGTAAATTGAATGTATCTACCATAGCCATGCACATAGGCACAGTGTCCTTCGTCACGCCATTGTCTGTGTCCTACTGAGATAGGCCCTAATTTTTTTGTTGATTGAAAAGTCATTGTTTATTGTACAACATAATCATACATTCGTATACGAAAATCTTTTGTTTTCATTAACATTATTTTATCAGTGAAGTCTTTGAGATTATAGACTGTGTTCATTTGAAATTTATTTTTTGATGAAATGACCATTAGTATTTCATTTGGATTTTCCTCTTTTACCATTTGTAAATTATATTTAGGATTAGGGATATAAAGATTACTTGTTTTTCCTGCATCATGATGTTTGTTAGGATATATTTGAACTGCTCGATCACTTACAGCGAAAATCTTAAAATGTTGTTTGCTTAAAGCATTAATGTTTAAATCCATATGATCGTTATGATAGTATAAACCGTTTTTGTTTAATATAACCGAAAAATCATGATCCTTATCGTATAGTTTTTCTATGTTGACCACTATGCCAGTTACTTTGGCTACACAGAATCTTTTGCCGTTGCGTTCTTCAATTTGCGTTGAGTACTTGGATTGAGACACTACTCCAGGAAATGTTATCCATTTGAAAGAATTGAGTTGACAATTATCATTCACGCAACTTTTGAGATCATTGACTTGAATCACTTGACCTATTTCATCTTCAATTAATTGTTTTGTTGCTTTAAGTTTAGCGATTTCACATGATTGGTTCTCAGTAATATCTGGGCCAAAGTCGTGTATGCCTATGGCAGAGCCAGACCATGCTGACAGTGACCAAAGGCACACAACGATTGTGGTGGTTAATTTACTCAATAATGTTGGATTGAGCAAATGCTTCATCGATTTCATCAGTATCTATCTGAACTACACGAGCAGGTGGATACCAGTCTGAGCGATCGAATTTCATAAGGATAAAAGATCTATAGTTTTGTCCTTCGTTCACAATCACTTTGTTAACAATTACATAACCACCCATATCCAACTCATCAATCACTGCTTGTGACATTTTAGTTGTTTGTTGGACTGTGTTGCCTGACACTACAGATCCGGAATCTTCTACATATCTTTTGAAGTCCCCATTGATATAGTTCTGTAGTTTATCCGCAATCATGATCTTGGCGTCATGGATGCCTTTGTCGATAGCAAACTGCATATCTTCACTGTATCCAGTGGCAACTCCATAGACCCATTCATCATCCTTTGGATAATCAAAGAACCATTCAGGAACCTCACTGCCACCACGCAGTTTTACATCTTCAACTTTCACACCTTTATTGATGTTCTTGTTCAACGGATTAATAGATGAACAAGCTCCAAGCATCAATAAAAGCACTATTGCTGTTATTTGTTTCATGTCTTTATTATATTACAGATTAGAATATTGTCAACTCGCAAAAGAATCTTGATAAATGGAAGTTTTTTGGTGATGAAGGGCATATGCCCCCCATCAATGTGCTTTACTATTGTTGAAGTGCTTTCACACTTGATTCCCAATTAGTAACAATGTCGTTAGCTGGAAGATCCCAAAGTATTTCAAACACAGTGCCATTGGCTGTATATTCATTCATAGCAGTGCCTTGTGTAAAATGAACTGTTTTGAACTGTTCTTTGAGTGCTTCAATTTGTGATTGATCCATATTTACAGCAAGGAAAACAATGTCAGTGCTCAAATTCAATCCCTGAATGTTCGGATATTCGTTTTGTAAAGCAATAATATCAGATGATGTATTGTTGCTGAATTCCCATGAACATTTTGCACCTTCTTTCATTACTCTCTTAGCATGTTTCGGACTCAAAATAGCAAAGTCAATTTCGCCGCCAAGCAGAGCTTTTCTAGCATCACCTGATCCGTCGTAGGTAATTGGCTTGAGTGAACCGCCTGTAGCAGAATTTAAAACTCCAACAGTTCTTTCGAATACAAACTTTGGAGATGTATGTCCAATTGTGTGTTCTCCATCTAGAGAATTAACACTCATTGTGCAGATCTGATATGCATCACTGTGGTATCTTAATACCTGTGATGGTTCAAAATTATAAGTTACACATCCGATTCCATCTCTTCCTACTGCTTCAACATCACTAGCCCATGGAATAATTGTAGGTGATTTTGTATTTTCAAGCAGATTGATTGCCACACAAGCATCACCTGGATTTTCAAAATTTACATTGTAAAATTGTGTTAAATCTTGTGATAGTGCTGTTGATTGTAGAGCAAACGAACCACTTGAAGACCCAGTGTTAATGATAGTAATATCATCTTTGGCGTGTGCGTTAAATGATATAATTGATATAAAAATCAATATGTATTTCAACATATTACTTCTCCTTTTGTTTTTTTTTTGATGCTTAATTGTAGCATCTTGTTTTATAGTGTCAAGTGTTAATGGTTAGATCTGCATCATAGAAGCCGGCCCTTTTTTCGAATAAACGCCTTTCACCTTGCGGTTACTGAGAGGTCGTCGTATGCTTCGCGTCTAGAATAGGCGCTACCAAAATTATTTATTAAAAATGTAAACTTATAAACCTTAGTGTAACATCAAAAATTTTATCATGTATAATAAATGCGAAAACTAAAGGCATAGTGTTATAGTTTCTCATCATCCATCCAATGGTTCCTAACAACAAGAATGACCAAATATAAAAAAATAATTGATACTTTTGATAACCTACATATAGAACAATAACAAACAGTAAAAGTACTAAAGTTAGATATAATTTTTTTGTATTAATTTTAAGTATTTGAATTACATATCTAGCACCAGGCCAAGCAATCAGTAAACCAATAATGTTAATAAAAATTAGACTAACACCAACAGTATAAAACAAAGATTCAAAATTAGTGGAAATTAAATTATAACCTTTTGATTCCATGAGATTTATCACTAATGCTTCACTGCTCAATAATGGAATCCCCAACATCATTAGTGGCAACAACTGACTAAACGAACCTGCATTGTTGGCTGTTTCTGATGCAGTAATTTTATCTACAGGTGAATACTTCATAAGTGTAGAATACATATATGCTAATTGACTGCTGAGTATCGTTGTCATGCCAGGAGCTAGTCCTCCGACAAATCCTATAACACTGGCAATAAAATTTTTAATTGGATTAAATTTAATCTTAATCCTAGTAGATTCAAATGTTTTAAATTTTATTTTTGATTGAAAGTTTTTGAATATTTCAGGTAATCCAAGCAATGCTACAGCAACAACCACAAGCGGAAACCCTCCGAATAAATCTTTGTTACCAAATGTAAGTATTTCTGTATATAAACTTTTAGTATAACCAACAAGTCCCAACAACAATCCTAAAAGAATCATTGCAATGTTTTCTGTTATAGAGTTTGATTTATAAACTATAATCAACAAAAATATTAATAAAACATATATAAAAAACATTATGGTTGTATCAAATGACAACAACATTGTCATAATGTATTCTAAAAACAACCAACACATAATCACAACAATTAAACCTCCAAATGTTGATCCTACCGCACTTCCTACAATACTTTGTTGTATATCTTGAACTGTTTTTAAATTTTTAGATTCTAACACAGCAGGCATACTACTGCTTTCGCCTGGAATTCCTATTACAATAGCAGGAATAGAACTTACATATTGTGAGATAGAAGTAATAGCAACATAACATATTAAAATTTGAATAGGTTGTAGTTCTATCAGATAAGGAAAAATCAAAAGTAGTGATACAAATGTGCCTATACCAGGAAGTACGCCTGAGAAGACACCAAGCATTATTCCAACAATACAAGGAACAATTAAATCCATCTATGTGTTTATTAAAATAAAAATGTTTGCCAAGCTCCGTCTGGCAATTGGCATTTTCTTGCTGGCTGAGTCATTCCGTTTTGGACAACTTGCCATATTGAATTATGGCAGATTAAACCATCTTTGGATATAAAGTATTCGCCAAAATGATTATTTTGATTAGGATCAATCCATTTATCTTTTGGTTGTTGTTGTATTTCTTTTACAATTACTCCAGCATCAACAACATAAGGAATCATAAGAACTATGATAAAAAATATCACAGACAGTGTCACATTTTTGATCATACCTTTTTTCCTGCTGTTTTCAGATCCTCTTTGGCTATAACCATGTATGGGCCTTTATTATAGGCAGGAGCAATCGAATACTGACTACTGACTTCTAACCTATCACGATCATCTCTCTTAAGATTAGCAACTCCTGGCTTAGAGGAAGGAGCAGAGTAATAAGGATTGTTCACAGTTTGTCTTGGATTATTAAACGTATTAATATCCGCAAAAGCAGTGTATCCTTGTGTGATATTACGTTTTTTAGGGGTCACACCCAGCGATTCAAGATACCTGGCATGTTCTGCCTGTGCCTGTCTATCTCTGGCTGTAAGACCCTTTGTTTTGCGTTTGCGTGTTGAATTCATACTCAACTCAGGGCCTACAAGATGCATAGTCATAGTTTTATTATAAATTAATCTTTGTTTTTGTCAAGTGATGATAAAAAGCCATTATCATTATATAAATTGGAAATATCAACGTTCTGTTCCCAGTTCAGTTGTGTAGGATCTACACCATTCATTTTACCAAAAAATACCAGTAATGATCTAATGACTTCACCTAGTTCCCTAGAATCAATTATAGGATTAATATCACAACCTGCTTCATGGGCGTATTCTAGCAATAGTTCCACAGCATCAAAAACCTGCATGTCAGATTTGGAAAATTCTTTGTTGGTTTTATTTTTTAATTTTTTACGATCGAATTGAATAATTTTGGCCATGATGTTATAATACTACATACTAGTATATTGTCAACATGATGGAAAACAAATATAACTGGCCCTTATGGCACTGGCACATAGAAGTATCAAGCATCTGCACTTTGAAATGTCCAAGATGTCCGCGTTATGAATTGCCAGATACTTTAGTGCAGGATCAACTTAAATTAAGTTTTTTCCAAGATAGTTTTAGTCCAGAAGTGATAAAACAAATACAAAGGATTAGTTTTTGCGGTGATGATGGCGATCCAATATACGCCAAAGAATTTCTTGAGATCATAACTTATCTTAAAAAAATAAAGCCTACAATGAACATATTAATAATAACCAATGGCAGTTACAAAAAAACCGAATGGTGGCAAAAATTAGTCAGTGTGTTAAATGAATATGATGAAATTCATTTTTCTTTGGACGGCTGGGATCAAGAGAGCAATTCAAAATACAGAGTAAACTGTGATTGGGACAGTATCATTGAAGGCATAAAGACGGTCGTTGGTCATAAGGCAACAATAACATGGGCAGGTATAGTGTTTGGATTCAATGAACATAATATTAACATGATGAAAGGCATGGCAATAGGCCTTGGCATGGATAAGTTCCAGTTGACTAATAGCACTAAGTTCGGATGTAACTATGAACATTATAACATTAAAGGAAAAGATTATTTAGAACCATCTTTGGATCGTGTGGCTAGACAAGGTAGGTTTGAAAGAAATGTAAGTTATCTTACAAACAAACGTGTCAAAGAAGATCAAGCAAAAAAAATAAATTTACAATATTTCAATACAGTCAAACCAAAGCATAACATTGTTCCTTTGTGTATGATAGGAACTAAAGGATTATACATAAATTCACAAGGATATTTTATGCCATGTTGCTGGCTAGGAAATAGATATCAATATGACACATATTCAAAATTTTTGATTGATGAACTAAATGTAAAAAAGCATGGCATACAAAAAGTCCTTAATAACGAATATTGGAAAACATTTTTCGATAATTTTTACAAAATAAAAGAATGCAACAGTAAATGTTCAACAAAGGTGGTTGATAAAGAATATGCCACTAGTTGGTAGGGTTGTTAATTATTCCTCTGATAGAGTGTATCCACCGCCATGTTGCTAAAGCCATTATTGCCCAAGCACCTGTGAATACGCCAATAGCAAAAAAAAATGGTTGTGCCCAAACCGATACCCACATGCCAAATTTTCTTTCTTTATTGGTTTTGCCTGACACAAAATAGATAGAAGTCACTGACCCAATCAGTGCGATACCATTGATGATGTGAAACATGAGATTATCCACGTTTCTTACCTCTAAATGTTATTCTGCCTTTGGTTAAATCATATGGAGTCATTTCTATAGTGACTGTATCTCCTACCAACATTCTAATTTTAAACTTTTTTAATTTGCCAGCAGTATAGCATAACACTTTGTGACCATTGTCAAGTTCAACCATACATCTCGACTCTGGAAGTAAATCAATTACTGTGCCATTAAATTCAAGATTATCTTCTTTGCTCAAACATTTTCCCAGTGGATAGGTCTATTATCATCATGTGATTCTATGACACGTTGGATATCTCTTGTGTTAAACAAAAATCCTGAATTGCTTAGGCGTGGCCTATTATTTTTTATATGCCTGTTGG
>CAACVD010000894.1_pt1 | contig 14375 bp, 16 predicted proteins | sample 2381771 | NCBI WGS metagenome assembly CAACVD01 (sample SAMEA5211965, study PRJEB30684) | marine metagenome | biome: Marine; feature: Epipelagic; material: Water | collected 2015-10-15 | depth 15 m | reverse complement strand
AACCGGCGATATGCCTGTCTGCATCTGCGGCAACGGCTGCTGCGGCACAGCGCCTAACAGCTGCGCAAGTTCGTTGATGCCCTGATTGCGCTGCAACAGGCTTTCTTGAATGGCCTGCGCCCGTGCTGCGTTGTTCAGCTGCTGATCTTGCAGCAGCTCAGCTGATTGAATGCCACGCGCCTGATTAGCCATCTGTGCATCCTGCGCACGTTCTGACAGCCCTTGTCGCCGCGCTTGCATCTGCAACGCATTGGCCAGCTGCGCAGCCTGGTTAGCAAACTGTCCTGATTGCAACGTCTGCCCAAACAGGCGCGATTGTTCTGCGCCGCCAGCTGCAATGGCACGGTCGCCCAGGTCAGCAAGCGCCTGCTGCTGGCTGCGGTCCAGGCGATCTAAAGCACGGTTGCTGGCCTCACTGCCGATAGGGATGCCCCGGTTGGCCAAGTCTTGTGCCAAGCGCTCACGGCTTTGCGTAAACTCAGGATCGAGCAACCGCCGCTGCCGGTTGAAGATTGAATCTTCAACTCGTTGGCGATCAGCGCTGAAGTCGCCGCCAATGCTGCTTTGCACCTGGTTAGCGTAATTACCAAGCCCAGCAAGCCCGGAGCGATCAATTGAGGTTTGTAGTTGCGGCAGGCCGCTGCGATCAATGCCAGCTTGGAACGCTGGCGCATCTGGTAGCTGAAACGGATCGCCAGTAATCGCGCCTGCACGCTGCCCCGCGATGCCACCCAATTGTTGCAGCAATGCCTCTTGTGTCTGACGCTGCTGCTGCTGAAACGGCGTTTCAAACACAGTAATCGCATCGCGCCCAGTCGTAGGCGCAAACTGTCCTTGGTCATCAACAGTGCCGAAAACTTGCGCACCGTATGGGCCGTAGACGTTTAAACGGTTAGCATCTGATTGCGCCCGTGCGACAGCCGCCGGGTCGGGCGCACGAGGCGCAGATTTACCCATCGTGTTGTATCCATTTACAGTTGGTTTTTGTCATGCCGTACAGCATCGCGTCGCCGTTGCGGCTATCATCGAAAAACTTTTCGGCGCAGCCCTCTTCTCGGAAGCCTAAGCCCTGCAAAAGCTTTCTCGCTTTCTTGTTGCGCTTAGGTGTGATCGCAGTCATGCGAGTTGCGCCCAAATGCTCAAACGGCACGCGGAAAAGGTATTTGATGATCTCTTTCCGCGCCCAGCGCGGCGACACGGCGGCGATTGATACCTGTACATCTCTATCGCCAATGGCGTGATAGACCACGCCAGCCACGGGGCCGTTGTCATCCCGTACGCCGACTGCGAAATGAGGGCCAAAGTCTTCAACATGTGGAATGCGCTTTGCAACCCATGTTGCAACGCGGCCAGTTTCATCAGTTACAACGCCAATCACGGTGCAGTAGGCCAATCAATGTTATAGGGATCGTTGTTATCAGCAGGAATGTCACGCAGCGCTTGTCTGTAAACACCCCAGGCCGCTTGCGCCTCAACGCTCAACGCCGAGTCCACAAGCTGCGTCCAGTCACATTCTGCAAGCTTGGCATTACGCTCAATGCGAATGACAGACCATTGCTTTGCTTCTTGGCTTGCCGCGTCAACGTAACCAGCCATAGCTGCGTCACCAGCCTCTTGGGTCACGTCAGGCAGATAGAGCTTGCCATCCAAGGTATACGCCCGATCAATCGGCTGACCCGCCGCCGCAATGATATCTGTTAGAACCCATGTCGATTGAACGGTCAAAACTGCACTCATCGGATCACCTCGGCATATACAGAAAAGCTCGCAGTTGTGTTTTGATTGCTAAGAACCTGAAAATCAAAAACCTGCCCGCTCGCAACAGGCGTGACGTAATGCACGACGCCCTGAGTGCCGTTGCCGTCACCAAATCCACCCGTATTTGTCCAAGCAGCGGGAGGGTTCGCTGAGCCGCCATACGCTGCACCTCCTTGGCTTCTGCCATTTACCGTGTTGCCGCTGGTCACAACCGCAACGAAATTAAATACTACTTGAATGAGCGAGCCGGTTGGGGGTGCGAGTTGGTTTGATGAATTAAACAAGCCGTGGTCGTCATAAACGCGATTGGAGCTTGTTAAAGGCACAGTAGCCGCAACGTTGGCGCTGACGCTTAGGCTGCCGCCTTCATAAAAAGCCGCTGGGCGGGTGCCGTTGTTGAGAACGAAATAATCCAGCGTTGCATCGTAAACGATTTCATAAATGCCGTTTGCGATAATCTCGCGTGCAACCAATTGAACGCCATGCACGTTGCGGATTTGCTTTGCGCCAACGCTGTTGACATTGATCGTGACCGCACCATCGCTTGTGTGATTGGCTTTGAAACGAAAAGTCTGACCACTTGCATAGGCTGTAATCGCTGGCGACAACGCCAGCACATAAGCGCTTGATGAGCCTGTTGTCGTACCATACACAACGGCTGCATCTTGCATCTGGCCAAGCGCAAGATATTCATTGCGAGCCGTAGCGTTAGCAACGCCAGTATGCTTGTAGCTGCCCATCGGCAGGTTGCCAGTCGGCGTGTTTTGGCCGTCTTTAGCGAGGCAAAGGTTGATTGCCGTCGCTAAATCCTGATCGTGCGTGTCCTGATCAGCCGCAAGGATTTTAACCCCTGCATCACGCGCCTGCGTCCAAACTGTTGTGCCGCTGCGCGTGCCGTCAGTTCGGGTATATGTTCCGCTTGACCATGCCATTAACGTACTCCTCCGCGCTCGCCTAGATAATCAGTTGCAAGCCACGCAATGTTTTGGCCGCTGGCGCTTGCTTCGACCCGCAAAGCAAAGTTCCGGCCAATATTGTGAGTGCCTAAAAATTGTGTATTTGGGGTTGGCTCGCCCGCCCAATCGCTTGTGTCCCAGCTGGCGGTATCCCATGATCCGCCTTCAGAAAGTCCGCTGATTGTGTGCGTATTCGCCGACAGCGTGCGGTCGCCGTAATCGCTATCAAGCGCGATGCGAAATTGTTGCGTACCATCCAATTGAATAACCGGACGGATGCTTGTGATGCGCTTGCGGCTTGCGCGATCACCAAAATAGGTAAACGCCTGCTTTGCCTTAATCGGGATCGCTGCGCCGTTGTCTACTGTGCCGCTGATCTTAAATACAACACCGCCTGCACCGCCAAAGAACAAGTCGCCGCTAAGACGTGCAAAATGAAACGCCGGGATGTTTGTGAACTTGCACCACGCGCCGGTTGTGATGTTCCAAACGTATTGCTCAAAAGTCGTTGCACCCGTTGGGACGTTGACGATCAATTTGTTGTCGCCGGGGTCGGTGATGCCCGACCACCCAAACGTGTCAGCTGTTGCTGTTGCTTGATCCACAGCGGCTTGACGCACCTTACCAATGTTTGATGCGTCAACATCCTGCGGCGTACCACCACGCAGAAGCAGGCTCACAGGGATAAAGCCCTGTTTTGTGATGACGATCAGATCGCCACCAAGGTTGACTAAGGGGCGATCACCGATTGGCTCCGCTGCAAAGTATGAGCCGACCTTTTGAAAGTTGGTGGCGCTAGATGGATCATCGCCGGAGTAGACAACGATTTCGCCGCTCGACATGACAAACACGATGACCGCCGCTAAGCCATCGCCGCCGTCTCGTGACCAAGTGCCAATTGCCCTCAGCGTGCCGCCGCGTTCTGTTACTTGGCTAAGATCAAAGTCACTCAGCGCACCGCCTGTCACAGACCCGGTTGGCAGGTAGAAAAACTTTGCAGATTGGTTTGCCGCGAAATAAAGGCGACCTTTATACGACGCCACGCTTTTGATTGTCGCAGGCGATAGCGATGCGTGCGTATAACTTGTGTCAGCAATCGCTGAGCCATCAAAAGTCATCGGCGTGTCCGCGCCGTTGACCATCACTAGAAAGCCGCCGAAATTTACGCTTTGGTATCGCCCGTTGCTTTTGCCGCTGACAAGCGACGAAGCTGTGCCACTTGATGTAGCGTCGTAAATATTAGACGCACTTGCTGCTAGTAGCTTGCTGCCGGTCGCAAGATGCACCATGACAGTTAAGACATTGCCACTGCCAACGCCGGTGGCATGGCTCGCATAGCCTTTGCGCACGCTGACTTTGCTGCTTTCTGGAAACCAGTTTTCAAGCACAATCGCGTCTTGCGCGGGCATGCTGTCAAGCGGATCGCGGGCGTTCCAGCCGCCGACAGGGCTGGGAACGCTCGTACTTACTGCTGACATTAGTTGCTATTCACCGCCTGCAATTGTGTCTGCGGCATCAACACCAACCACCTCGGCTGGCGCTGTAGATGGCTCCTCGGAAACCGGTAAATCGCTCACAATCCAGTCGGTCCCTGTCCACTCGACGCTTTGAGTTTCGGCATCGTATGAAGGGCGATCCGAAACCTCAACATAAGGATGCGTAGGATCGCCAATTTGTTCTAACACCGCCTCAGCGGTATAAGTTAAGCCGTTTGTCCTCCTTACCCGGCGCGGCATCGTTCCGACTGGGTAGCCGCCGTTTAAGCTGTACATGACCATTCAAAAAATCCTCCATTCAGGTGAGAAGTTGTGTCAAGTGGCACCCCAGCCAGCTTCATAACCAGTGACTGTATAAGAGTGATTGCTTTTTTGCGTTAAGCGCACTTTTGAGTTGTCCCACGGCATAAACGCCATGCGCAAACCGTTGGGATAACTGAATCCAATTTGTGCTGAAAATTCATTCGAGTTGTTTTTTCGGATGAAAATATTTCCAGTTGAGTAATCAATTCCGACCCCGATGACGTCACTGTTAGAGATTGACGTGTAACCGGAATTGCGGCCAAGCCGAAAGCGTGTTTGACGTGAGTAATTTTCTATCCAAGCAGCGCCGTCGTTCGGATTGCCGCGATCAAATAAACTAACACTTTCTGCTTTGATAAAACCAACCACGAATGAATCTGGATAAATATTCTGGCCTGGGACCTCTTTCAACTCGATATAATGCGTTCCGCCGGTGATTATGCCTCCTACCGCGGCCACAGCTAAACCACCACCATTGCCAGTTATGTCTCTTTTGTCTGAGCTATAAGTAAGACTGTTGCCTGTAAAGCTAATATCCCAGGTCGCCTCGCTATTAGCGGTCGATTGCGCCCAACCGGGCACAAAACCGCTTGGCGCAGTGTATGTATAAGAATCAATATCGGTTAATGTTACAGAGGTTGAATCCCATAGTTCTATTCCCAAGAATAGAGCACCAGTGACAGAGAACGATCCCGACATATTACTTTGTAAAATGTTATTCACATATACATAGAAATTATTATTATCGGCATCAAGTGCTAGACCTACAATATCACCATCGTCAAGGTTATCAGTAGCTTCAGGTCCATTAGTTCCAAATCGTGCGCCAAAAGCATCCGAGTTATTAATAGTGTTCATGCTGGTGCCAGCGCCATGATTTAAATTAATTACCCCTACGGACAAACTATTGTCATATGTGTTTTGATCTCCACTGGGACCATAGGGACCATTATCCCAGACAAATTCTACATAATATTTACCAGAAGTAACTGAATTTAATACATAGTTTACACCAGTAGCGCCATCGGTGTTTGTTATTGTTTTGTTGGAATTTGAAAGGGTCGATAAAGGCTCATGCAGGAGGTTTGGACTAAAAAATGGTTGATAACCACCGGGAGATATAAGCCGATCAAATGCGTGTTCTTCAAAATGGCTGTTTAAGTCGTAAACATTACTGTCAATCGCAGTTGGATCAATTTTTCCACGAAACCCTAACATTTATGGTTGCTCCTCATTATTGAACCCAACCGGCCAAATAACCGCTTGGCTCAGTGTAGGAGTAGGAAGCTAAATCAACTAATGTAAAGGCGTTTCCATTCCACATCTCTACACCGAGAAAGAGAGCGCCAGTCACAGAAAATGATCCAGACATATTACTTTGCAAATTATTATTGACATAAATATTTAGTGTCTTGTTGTCAGCATCAAGTGCTAGACCTATATAGTCACCATTATTAATGTTATCTGCACCTTCGGGGCCAAATTGTCCAAATCGTCTGCCGAAACAATCAGAGTCATTTTGACCGCGCATTTCACCAGTGTGATTCGCATTAAGCACCCCTACAGACAAGGCGTCATCAGCAGACCCGCTATAAGTTAATTCTATATAATACTTACCAGACGTAGTGGAATTTGCTATGTAATTCGGACCAAGTTCCGTGCCGCTGTTATGTGTGATTGTTTTATTTGAATTTGACAACACTTTACTTGAAAGAATATTATTTGGATCAAAATATGGTTGATAGCCAATGGCAGTTATAAGCCGACCAAAAGCATGTTCACGATAGTGACGATTTAAATCGTAAACATTACTATCTATCGCAGATGAATCGACTTTGCCGCGAAACCCCAGCATTTATGATAACTCCTCGTACGAGCATATCACGTCAAGGTCATCTGCAGCACTAGCAGTCACCACAATGGACCTATCCTCCTCCAAATAAATTGCACTGTTTTTATCAATGACCACAAGTGACGCATCAGCAATTACGGTTGCCGTGTGAATAATTTTATACGCTAAGCCGCCACCCGACGCAGCGCTGTTGATCGAAATAGTCACATCGGCTGCTGAACTGCCATCGTCATTTGCGACGATGATGCTATTCAGTTTAAAAACCTTACCCGACGACGCAGCATTACTTAGAAGTGTTGTTGCATTTGTGCTGCTCAAGCTCAAATAAGCTGTTTTTGCTGTAATCGTTGAAACGTTTACTAGATTGGGCGCTGTCATTTTTTGCTCCTAGCCAAAAATCATAGCCATCGCAATGGCTTTACCAGTTGAAATGCCTGCCGAGGCCGACGCGGCCGTGGTTTGTGTTGTCCCGTCGGAGAATGTCAGGCCGCTGCTGGTAAGCGTCAGCGTGCCACTTGACACAGACGGCGATGCACTAGCCAAAAAGTCGCTGGACGCGCTGGTGGCGGCCGTGCCAATGCCAAGCGTGGACCGCATCGCGGCAGCATCGGCATCGTCCAGCAAACTGCGAGCCTGTGCCGAAAGATCGGCCACAGCGTAAGTGTCCGATCCAGTCGTATAGATCATCTTATTAGCAGCAGTCGTCAGACCGGCGATTGAGTTTAGGCCGGCATCGTAAGCTAAAATGTCTGTGCCTATCTCAAGACCTAAAGTGGCCTTTTGAGCACTAGCATCTGCATCGTCAAGGATTGCACGCCCCGCCGCTGTAATGGTGGTCACAGCGTAAGTATCCGACCCTGTGGTGTAGATCATTTTGTCAGCAGCGGTCGTCAGACCGGCGATGCTGTTTAGGCCGGCATCATAGGCTTGAACATCAGAGCCGATTTGCAGCCCAAGGTTTTGCCGCGCTCCCGCTTGATCGGACGCGCCCGTTCCGCCATCAGCGACAGGCAGGTCGCCGGTCGAGAGTTGACCGCCGCTGGAGGTGAATAACGCACCGGCTGACAGGCTGGTTGGCAGGGTTAAGCTATAGTTACCACCGGATGCATGGGTTGGTGATTTTACGACCACCGCGTGTGAGTTGTTTTCGCAGTTGAGGGCAATAGCACCTGGGTTTGTATTGCCCCTTACAACAAATTGACCTGTACCATGCGCCGCGACCTCGACGTTGCGGTTGCTGGCGGCAGTGATGATATAATGTTGTTGGCAATCGAGCGACCCGCCTAATTGCGGACTTGTGTCCTCAACCACATTGTTAATACCACTTGCGCTGCCAGTGTAAGCGATGGTTAGTGTTTCGTCGCCTCCGTCCGTCCCCTCAGTCAGCGAAATCGAGGAGCCAGCAACGAGCTTCCCATTCAAAAAACCCGCCGTGGTATCGTTACTTGAAACCTTGACGCTTTGATCTGTGCCACCCGCCGGAGCAGTTGATAGCGTCGTCCCGTCATTGAAAACGACATTGCCAGTAACGGTAAGATTGCCCGCGACCTTTGCAGCGCTTGATGATAGTTGCAGAGCGCTGGTCGTGCCTTCACCATCTTCAACCGTGCGCAGCGTGCCATCGACGCCAGCATTGCTATTGCTGACTTGCAGCAGGTCTTTATAGCTGTTTTTGATCTGTTGTCCTTCGAGTGTTGCCATCTATCCATCCCACGTCGAAGCGACGCCCTCCCAATTTATGTTAAAATCACCGACATACGATTTGCCCCGCGACATATACTTGCCGCCCATGCTTAGGGTTGGGGCTGCGCCGTCGCGTGCAATCGCTCGCGTTACAGTGCGCGTGTACTCTTGATACTGTCGCTCGAACGGCAGACCCTTGCTTTCAAGAAAGCGCCAGGTCAAACCACTGGTCATCAGTTCTTCATCAAGCTTGCCCGTGTCAGTGTCCGCTGCCCATGCGCTTTGCGCTGTGCCGCTGGATGACTGACAAAAAGAATTGCTCACATATTCGTACGCAAACTGATCTGTCGTCGTTGGCGTTGGATACAGCAAGATTTGATTGCCGCGAATGCGCCAATATCGTTCGTACGATGCAGCAATGTTTTCTGATTTTAGAAACTGCCATTGTTGCGGGGAAATCGGACCAAGCATTTGCCGCCGCTTGGTGCGGTCGTACCAACTTGCATTAATCAAAAAGCGCAAGTCGGTCGGCAGCGTGTATGCCTCTTGATCGGCAACCATGTTGGTTGTTTGCTCGCTGATCAGCGCATTCCATTCGTGCTTGCGTGAAAGCTCCCGCCCTTCTGTTTGGGCGAGAGCCAACATTTGAACGGCGGTTGGGTTTGCGTTCCCAACCACCGTTGCAGGCACTTCAAACTCGCCCACATTTTGTAAGGCGAGTTGTATCATTGTCAGAAGCGACATGCGTTAGTTGCCCAAAGGCTTCTTGCCGCCACGCTTCATGGGCTTCTTTTTGCCCATAGGCTTTTTCTTCATACCGTAATGTCCTGGCATTCTATCCTCCTATGGGTTAATCGTCTTTGCCGTCTGCAACAGACGGACGCCACATTTCAACGTCAGCTACGCCGCCGGAAACTGCACCAGCACCGAGCATTCCCCGGATGTAATCGCCAGCCGTGTCAGCGTCGTCGATGCTGCCTGGGGTTGCTGTCAGATAGCAGTCAGCGTTGTCTGCAAAGCCAGTCAAGGCAGCTGCTGATGCCTTGCCTTGGATTTGATACCATCCAAAACTGCCGCTCGCGCACGCAGACATTGCAACTGCGATTGGGCCAACAGCATTAGCCGCCGCCAAGGTGGTCGAGTAGTCATCTGAATTATAGACCACCACGCTACCAACCGCAGTTGACGCAACGCCTTTTAGATAAATGAACTCACCCACACCACGATTAGAAGATAAGTCCTTATCTTCGGCAGTGATGATCATGCCAAGCGGCACGTTCTGAGTAGTTTCAGTCGCAGAAATCGCCTGTGCAATTACCTGCGAAACGTTAGTAGGAACAAAATTGCTCATTATGCTTTCCTCCTAATTAAGCGCAGATGACGCCTTGCAGCGCACAGTTTGAAGAAACGAGATTACCTGCCCAGGCAATCGGGAAAACACTTGAATCTTGCCCGAATGCTTCGCGTGGCTCCAAGGGAGCAAAGTCACGATCAGGGTGATAACGCAGTTGCAAGTACTCGGTGTTGAGAAAATACATCCGGGTTGCAGCTGCCGATACATCATAAAAGACTGGCGAACCTAAATACATGAGGGACATATACCCTGCATCTGCCTCGTCATTGTTCATCACACGCTGAATACTTTGCAAGCTGTTCCAGTAGAAGCTGAAATAGTCTTTGCCACCAACGATCATGTCCGGCGCATCGTTGTTACGCACCAGGTCAAGATAGATCGTATTCATTGCGGTCTGGATAGTGCTTGCTGAAGCAGTCACGCCTTGAACGCTGAAGTCATAGACCTTGTTGCGCCAGAAAGCGTGTGATGCACGATCAATGCCGCCGACAGTGCCGGAGGTGGGATCATCAGCGACCAGCTTTTGCAAACCATCAATGTCAGTCGAATTTGTACCAGCACCGAAAATTTGCGAGGCCAATGTATTCATCATCGACTTTTCAAGGTTCGCGATGCGGCTTTCGAGCAGGTCGATAACAGCTTCTTGGCCGCTGTTCTTGATTGCTTCCAAGCCTGACATTGTGACTGTGCCAGCGATTTGTTTGATATCAAACTCGGCACTGGTCAACACGTCCTGTGGCGTGGTGTTAATGGTGTCATAATTTGAATACATGCCGACAGTTGCGTTCTCTGCGTATTCAAGTTCAAGCTGAATTGATCGCCCTGTAAACGGCTTCTTGTTGCCGTTTTCATTGATGCGGTTCAGAAGCGCGTTGTGCTTCATTACGTTATCACTGAGGGTGCGTGACCGATTGCGGAGCGTCGTTGTTACGATCTCCGATAAACCTGGATTTGCCATCTAACCGGCTCCTATGTTTGTGCTTGATAAGCAGCCATAAGCTGTTCGCGCAAACTCATCGGCGCTGTCGGCTCGACGGGTGCCGCTTCTGACTTCACCTCACGGCCAGCACGCTTGGCGCGTTTAGCACGCCTCGTCTTTTCCTGCGCCTCCGCTGTACGATTATCAGCCATGATTTTTTCCCGAATTTCGGGCGTCATCCAAATGGCTTTCTCATACGCTTCAGCCAGAGTTGCGGCCTGTTGAGATTGAAGCAAAGCAGTCATTGCAGGCATCGCGCTTTCTAAATGCGGATGCATTAAGTCGCCCTCTGGCGTCTTCTGATCTGCGAAAGCTTGAACCTGGCTTAAATACGCCGTCTCGCGTTCTTGCTGCTGTTGAGTTTGCAGCGCTGCCAAAGCTTTGTTCTGCTCGTCAAGGCGTTGCTGTAAACTTTGGATTTGAGGGTCTACCCACTCGTCGGGTTCCTCGGTCGATGCAGCCGGTTTGACCAATTGGCTAAGGTCAACACCTGCTGATTGAGCCAGCCATTGCACGGCATCCGCAGGGTTGGTCTGCAAGAAGCGCTGTGCCGCAAGAAGCTGGTTAACCACTGTTGCTTCATCTTGGCCAGCGCGAGCAAACTGTTCTCTGTGGGGTGCTAAGACTTTCTCTAATGCTGTGTATTTCTCGCGCTCAGCAGCCGCCTCTTGTGCCGCTGTGTCGCGTGCTAAAACCCAATCGCGTGCGCCTTCTGGGATCGCGTTGAAAATCTCTCGATCTTCATCGCTCCAATGGCCAGGGTAGTTGTTATTGACCTCAACCGCCTCTGGCTCATCAAACGCATCATCATCCTCTGGCAGATCATCTTCAAGCTCTACCGCCTCAATCGCTTCCGGCTCTACACTCGGCTGATCTTCAACCGGGGCCGGAGTTTCAGATTGTTGCTCTTTCTCTGCCATGGCAGATACAAGAGCTTCTCGAATGCTCATGCTTTACACCTTATTTATGTTGCCGAAATTCTTGGGACGCTCGTTGCCGATTTCAGTCAGATTGTGCCGCTTCAACATCTCACGATGCTCGCTGCGGCTTCTGATCATCGGAGCGCCGGGAGCGCCTACTGCGCGATAGTCTTGAATGTCAGACTGTATGTATGGGCCGCGCTGTTTTGTGGGCTTAAAATTTTCGGCGGGAACCCACGCGCCGCCGTGCCGAATGTATTTTGCCATTACTTCTTTTTTGTCTTTTTCAGTTTTTTGAAATCTGCGCCCGTGATCTTGTCACGCGGCTTCGCAACAGCTGCTAATTTGCGCTGCTTTGGGCTGTACTTCGATGTTGGCATGGTGTCCTCAAAAGCTGTCGGGTAGACCGTCTGGATCGCCGCCTGTCGGGTTTTGCGAATCTTGATAAGCGTCGTATGCGCCTTTTAATGTTCCAAACAAGCTGACCCCAGGCTGCATAAACGCTTGGAATGGCAAACCTAAAAATTCCTTAAAAGTGCCGTCAAACTTTCCAGTTTGATTAAAGTCAGCTGTCGCGGGGTCCGTAGCGTCACCCGCAACACGCGGCGCAGCCGTCATCAACGCACGCGCAAGCTTCTGAGGATTGTTGTAAAGCGCATCAAAATCTGACTGAAAGTCTGACCCGCCCGGGTTGGGGCCAATGTCTTGCATCGTTGCAGTCAGAAACAAATTGCGAGCATCGCCGCGAGACAAGATTGACGGATCAATCATTGTGTCAGGTTCGCTGCTGTCACCCATTACTTCGCGCTGCATCAACGCCTGTCCAAGCTGGTTCTCTAAATCGGTTCGCGCCTGGCTGGCTGCGATCTGCCGTTGTGTCGTACGACTGTCTAAAGGGAACACACGCCCTGGCTGTGCGTTGGTCATCGCCTGTGCCAAGCCAGCAAACTGCTGCGGTGTTTCAGCGCTTGCGCCAGAAACGTAGGTATATGGGCCTACATTAAACGTCGCCACGCTCTAACTCCAATTGACGCAATGCCATCTTCTCGCGCTCCAAGTCACCCTTTTGGTCAAGCTCTTGAGCGTCCAGCTGCAACTCGGCAATCTTCAGATCGCGGGTTTGCATAAGGTCAGCTTCTTTGATCGCTAACTCGCGCTCTTTCAAGCCTGCCTTCAGCTGTTCAATCTGCGCTCGCAACTCAGCTTCACGCGCCCGTGCCTCGCGCTCGACAAGCGCCAGTTGGGCAGCTGGGTCAACCTGATCGCCCTCTTGCGGTGGTGGCGGCGGTTGTAATGCAGCCAGAACGTCCTCGACCTCGCGGCCCTTCTTGAAGCCGCGCAGGCCAAACATGATCAGCATTTTCGCAGCGTCAAATGGCAATGCGCCGCTTTGGACTAACGGGCCTGCTTGCCCGATAAAGTTGCCAGCTGCTTGTAATGCCTCGATGCGCTGCTGCTGTTCTTGCGTTTCATCGTAAGCAATCGTTTCATCTGTTTCGATGTCGATGCGGTAGCCCCGGCCCATCTCATCGCGCAGCACCGTAAACACGTCTGGCGTGATGCTAACCTGCGTCGCCGCTGACATGACAATCGGATCAAGATGCTCGGCCACCAGCTCCGCTTTCAGCCGCAAAACATCACGCACAAACCGCATAACTTTACGCTTCTGATTGACCAGACGCAGCGAGCCGAAAAACGCCTTTGTGCGTGAAGTCGTGGCAGTCTCACGATCCGCGCTGACGCCGCGCAGAATGTCGCCCAGGCCAGTCACTTCATAGATGGTCGCAATCACACTTTCACGCGCTTGATAAAGCTGCTGCAACACCTGCGCGATATTCGTGATTGGCGCTTCTGGCATGACAGCTGCCAGCCCGCCGCGCTCCATTAAGCTTGCAAAACTATCGACGGGGATAAATTCGTTATCGCCTGCTTCTGCAAGCTGCGCCAAGCCTTCCATGCTGGCGTCGTAAACACCGCGCCGCTTCAGCGCATCTGTCAACATCGCAATGCGCTCGGTGATCATGTCAAGCTCTTGGACTTGATCCTGATACAACGTGAATGGGGCTATCGGTATCAAACTGTCCGTCGTACGCACCGCATACAACGGCTCTGGGATAGGAAAGAAATCTGCCAGACCTAGCGGATCGTCTTCACTATCCAACACTGCATCGTACCCGCTGCTAACAAACAGACGAACACGATTACGCTTGTCGAAAACCTCAAAAACCTCGGCCCGACCATCGTAACGATCGATCTCGTCACGATCATAAGCCGCGCCATCGCGGGTGTGCGTGAAAGCTACCTCGGAGCCAATCTGCCCGAACTGTGCTTCAAGCTCGTCTCGATCAAGCATATGACGGAATGCAATCCACTCACATTCACGCCAGCACCTCGCCGGGTGAATGGTCAAATCTTCCCAGTACACCGGCTCGCAAGTAATTCTTTGGTCGATAATTTCTTCAGTCGTAATTTCAGTCTCAATTGCAGTCAGCATACCTTCTGGCGTGCGTTCAAACTCTTGACCGCGTTCTGTCTTCTCAACCGTGTCTGTTGACAGCTTAACGCGCACGGTGCCGCGCCCGACCAGCAAAAAGTCCTTCAGCGCGTCGCGGATGGTCGCATCAAAGTTATAGCTATCCAGGCTGTAGTTGAGATACCGCTCCAACGCCAATGCCGCATTGCGGGCAGGCACGTCATCGGTCATGTACCGCCGTCGTACATCAGGCGTTGGCGTGCGCTGATAAAGAGCCGCAAGCATAACATCTGTGTTGCTATACAGGATATTCATACGACAGCTTGCGTCGTACATATCACGCTCGTCACGATAGCGATCAATCACCTTGTGGCAGCGGTCACGCCATTCGCGCTCAGTCTTGCGAGCGTCTAAGATTGCTCGCATCCAATAATTTGCACCACGCCGGTCTGGCGCGGGAACCATCACATCTTTCATAAGCTTACTACGTCACCCCAACGACCGATGTTGCCGCCCGATCCGATAAAGGGTTCTGTGGAAACCTCCCAGGTGTCACTGACGGTCTGCCATTGTGAACTTGAACCACCTTGTGTCGCCGCGA
>CAACVD010000893.1_pt1 | contig 14387 bp, 12 predicted proteins | sample 2381771 | NCBI WGS metagenome assembly CAACVD01 (sample SAMEA5211965, study PRJEB30684) | marine metagenome | biome: Marine; feature: Epipelagic; material: Water | collected 2015-10-15 | depth 15 m | reverse complement strand
TAGAGTTGACTTAAATATTGCTACGCAACTGCAGGGATCTGCGGGTCGTGGCGCAAATGAGTTTGTTATGACTAGACAACAATGGAACGCTCTTATTGCAACACGTACTCTCAACCTCATTTCAGCAATGAATCGTATTTTGAGAGAGGCAGGATCCGATGGTAAAGTACCAGCTGAGGTAACTCAGAAGATGTTGGCCAAAATGCAGTCTTTGCCGATGGGTGACCGCCTCGGGTCAAACCACGTGTACACATATAACAGTGAGATTATCTGCGATGTCCTTGGGTTCAATGGACAACAGGCTTTGTGGCCACTCTTCGATAATCTCTACGAAAATTTGGGGACGGAAAAAGAGATCAACTGGATGGAAAGAGAGCTTACTGTTCTTGGGGAGACTTTGACCCCATTGATGAAAGAACAGATATGCAGAGCTTTTCAGTATTATACTGAAAAAGCTGCAGCTGTGGAATTCATCAAGACCCTGGCAAAAGAAAAACGCAAAGCAGCGTTTGAGGTTTTCAAGTCAACCAACTTGGAGACTTTGAAGTTGCTCTGCGGATAAAGGAATCTTTGGGAGAAGATAAGAGGGAAGAAGGGAGGACATATAACAGGTAATGCTGATCACTGTCTTTCTTTTTAGCCTGTATTCTTAGCCGTAAAAAAATAGAGTTTTTGTGTAATAAGAAAAACACTTAGGTACAACTTAACTACTCTAACCACAACAAAAAGGAGAAGACATGGGAATGTTTTCCGACCTAGCCGAATTGGTCCCGGTGCCTCGCAGGGAGCGTAAAGCTACTCCTGCAAAACCTGCAGCTCCTCTTAAACGACCGGAACTGAAGGTAGTAGAAACTGCTGTAAAAGAAGCCTTGTCCACAGGCAACTATGCAGAAGTAGATGTAGGACTTACGAAAAAGCCTACAGAACCAAAAGCCCCAAAAGCTGCAGTCCTAAAGGGTACGGCTCTGAAGGCTACACAAGAAAAACCAGAGGAGACTAGCAAGGTCAGTTCAGATCCATTGCTAGAATCTCTACTAGAAACTATTGCTGCAGAGTACAGCAGCTATAGTGTGCAAGAAAAAATTGGCGTAATAAACGCACTTAACGATATCATTAATTCAAACAAAAGGTAATTACCAATGAGTATACTAGCACAATTAGGAGGCACAGAGCTTGCCCCTACAACATTAAGAATGGCCGCTATGGGTCTTGCATCATACGGTGCTTTGACTTGGGTACAACAAAAATACGGTGTGGATATCTTGTCCGCAACTCCAAACAGAATCTTAGCTGCTGGCGTTATCGCTGTGGCTTCAGAGTTTGCTTTGAGAACTTTCAGTAGCGAGAAAGCAATGCACTTATCGCGCTTGAAGTCTTCAGTACGAGCGCTACAAAAAGACTTACAAGATCCCGCTAACCAAGAAGGCGTTCGAAGCATACTTACAGACGCTGGGTACAACGTTTCTAAAGAATCCATGGAAGGCCTTATCAATGGTGACTATGGTAGCCCAGACTTCAAAGAGTTCATTACCCTTACTCAGAAGATTGAAGCCACTGAAAGAAAGATCGACTACATTGCAGAAATGCTGGATGGGGTCATCGACGCTGAGGTTCACTTAGAAGAAGAAGAAGAAGTAGAAGAGTCTACAAAGAGCCCAAGAAAGTCTAAGAAGAAAGACGGCGCTGATGCTGCTACGCAGATAAGAACTCTAAAAGGTCAATTGACTAAAGAGAGAAACAAAACTGCTAGGCTTTCAGACACCGTTGATAAGCAGGCCGATGCCATTCAAAAACTTCAAGCCCAGATGGCAGAAGTACTAGGAATGGAAGCAGCAGGATAAGCGTAAGCTTACTTGCACCAGACAAGGGAAGTAGAGTGTACAATAGTATGCTCTACTTTTTTAGCTTCTAAGATTCAAAACTATTTAGGTGCTTATCTATTTTTAGATTGGGTACTATTACATCAGGTCTAGGGTTATCTACCATACTAGCTAAGAAACAAAATACTAAGGCGTGGAAAGAGTCGTCTGTAGTATTTGGAGATTTCTTGTACTCAGTCATTCGAGTTCTTTCATTGTATTCTGAGAATGTCGCAAGCATGTCAGCCCCGAAAGGATTACCAAAATCTGGCCATCTTGGAAACCTGAATACTTTCCTACGCTTAATCGCATTGAATACCGAAGACATTATTTCTGATCTGTGCACTAGAAATCTACCTTTAGCCGAGTCGTAATTTAGTAGAGTTTTAGGGTTGGAGTATTGATATCTTATGATTCTTTGAGAACCGAATACCCGGAGTAATTCATCGTTAGGCCAAAAACCACCCCCATAGTCAACCCCAACTCTGTGAACGTTAAATCCTTTTATGATCTTTTTTATTTTCTCTATCTGCTCTTTGGGCTCAGACTCTACACCCATAAATCTATGTGCAAAAAATATAGTAAATCTATCATCTATATAAGCTGCTAAAAATAGTACAGTGTATGAGTTGCTTGAATCTTGGCCCCAGTCGATACCCGCATAAACATTTCTAGATCCAATTTTAGCTTTCAACTTACTTATACTTTCAGAGTTCATTTCTAAATCAGGATCGCAGTTTTGATGAACATCTTTACGAGTAAGGGGTCTCTGTCCAGAATCGAAAGACCTACCAAGAACCTCATTATAAAACCTTCCCCTAGGGTAAGATTTATATTTAGTAAGAATGTTAGACCACTCAATCCAAGGTACCATGAGCTGCGGGATCCTAAACCCTTCAAATGTTTCTAGAGCCGGGTCAGGGTTCCCAGTTCTAACCCATTGCGCCATTGGATGGTCTGCGTATATTTGAGCTCCACACTTATCACATATTAGAGATTTCTTACCTATATTACTTTCACCAAGTATATTCCAATGCCAAGTGTCTGGTCTTCCAGGGAACCCATGCTTGTCACAAGGCACTGCCCACTCGTTCTGAGTAGAGTATGTTTGCCAGTAATGTTGTATAGGATTATCTAAAGATTTGGGAGTTCCCGAATATATAAACCATTTAAATGCAGAGTGAGATGCTGCCTCTTCAATAACCGGAATATTATCAAGTAATAGATCCTGGAACTCATCCAAGGCTATTAGATCTGCAGAAAGTCCACGACACCTGTCCGCATTTAGAAATGCATATCGTAATGTAATCTGAGATCTATTAATGGATTTCTTTTCGAACACGTTGTCTGTCATGTGGGAAGGGAACCATACTTTTAATGGAGGGCAAGTCTCTAACATTTCTTTTATACGAGTCTTGCTAAACTCTTTAGTCTGTGTAGAAGAGGGGGAAACATACAGCACTTTGAAGTGGGGTATTAGGCAGCTGTAGGCTAAGGTTTTATTAGCTAGAGTAGTAGACTTTTCTACCTGCCTTCCGCACATTAAAAGTATTCTTTTAGACTGGCAGTCATAGATATCTTTTAAATATCTGCGCTCACTAAAGCTAAAATTCTCTAGACGCCTAGTGTGGGGATTGGGCATCATAATAGCGGTCTCTACAAACTCTGCAGGGGAGACGTGAAGGTCTTCCCCTAAAGATTCAATCTCTACACTATCGAGAGATTTGTCTCCCGTATTTACGGAATATTCCCACGTAAAATTATTGTCTTTTGTCGTCATAAGTTACTCACTTAGGTTCTGTCTAAGTACATCATTTATAACCATTATAACCTACTAGGAGCTATCCATGCAAGAAAGCATAGAAAAGTACAAATACAAAGAAGTCGGACTACTGCAAATCGACACAAAGAAAGGGGTCAAGAAAACCCTAAGAATTCTTCAGGCATTTGGCCAAGGTTTGAAGAACTCATTTTACACTCAGGCTGCAGAGAAGGAGATCTGGACAGAAGATTGGGGTATCGATTTTCGACACTGTCTAGAGTTTCAAAACTTCAAGGACAACAATCCACCCAGACTCAGAACTCTAAAGTTTTCTGCAGGAAACAGACACGGAGACTTTAAAGGCCGAAAGGTCGGAGCGGCTATTATCCTTGACTGCTCAAAGTATCCCAGAATGCTTAAAACATGGCAGGTAACCTTCTTCCTTGGCGATGTTTCCAAGAGATTAATGATCAATAAAAAGATCGTTAAAACATACCACGCACAAGAACTTCTTGGAGCAGATGAGCCACGAAAGAAGTTGTTTGAACATGTAGAGTCTGTCTACAACGAGAACTTAAATTTGGAGAACATTGGTGAGTGGCACAACATGATCAAGAAGTCTAGAAATTTTCTAGTCTTTCTTACAGACAAGCAAAAGGCTGAAGAAGATGCTGCTAATGCTGCTAACGCTGCTAAGAAAACTGAGTCTTTGAAGACGAAAGGCGCCCAACTGCAGTTAGGTATCACCCAACTGGAACAGGAGATTGAAGAGGCTTGGAGACAGAAAGAGGCTTCTGAGTCCAACTCTTTGGCAGAATCTATTGTTTCTGAACAAGAAGAAAGTTCCAGCTCTAAAGTGTGTGTTATTACTGAGGCACTCCAGCTACATGACGTAACCCCTCACAACTGTAAAATTGCTATTGTAGATTTCTTGTACACAAGAGTTTACGTAGAGAACGACAATACAGTTACAAGACCCCAGATTATTTCACACCTCCTGGAAAACTACTCGTGGTCCAGAAGCACTGTGTACAGACATATTGCAAAGTTGGAAAGAGCTGGTTTTATCTCAGACCTTGAAGGCCAACAAACAATACGAGAATTTAAGATTGTTGGATTTGACGCAAGGCTAGTAAAGACAATCCAAGATCTTTGCAAAGAGCAAGGGTGGGCATTTGGCGGAAAGCTCACAGCAGGTTAAGCTGTACTCATGAACCCAGAAGATCTCCCATTATCACTAAAGTGGATACCACAGTTTGTGGATTCAACTAATAGAGTTATGGGAGACGTTCATGCTTGGGACGTTCTGGAAGTGGAATCACAACCACTCCAGTTCGTCCTCCACCTTCGTTTTTTTAGCTCCCTTGATTCCGAAAAGGTAAAACTTTTGAGAGGCTATATAAAACTCTGGGCAGAAACCAACGACGCGGTTTATCGCAAGTCTTTTTGGAAGAAGACTGATCTGAAAGCTCTTGTTGTTGTGAAAGGATTAGGGCCCGAACAGCAAAAAAGTCCATTTGATTAGCCTTGTTTTTTCCAATACAAAAGAACAACAGATCCTGCGTTAAGGGTATCTCCAAGGGTAATCCAACGATAGAATCTATTGGTTGAGGTAAAGTCTCTTTGAACAGACGGGGCACTTCCCATGTCTGCCTCATAAGTGTCAAAGTCAACAGTAGTAGCGCCATCAGCTATCTTTGTAAAGCTTGCTTTTTGCACAGGAAAACTCTTAGAGCTTTCCTCGAAAACAGATACACTAGCGGGATTAACCGCAACGCTTGACGAACGTTTAGACGCCACAATTACTCGGTCTAATAAGCAGTGATTGGGTATAGTTGTAGTATTTGGGTATGCGCTATATGAGTACTTAATGTTAACAGTTCCCTCAGTATAGGGATGTACTATCTCCCATTCAGGTGTTCCGGTAGCGTAGTCAAAAGTTCCTACCTCTTTAAGAGTTCCAGCAATTACTAGCTTTCCCAGACCATCATCGATAACGTCGGGCATAGTTCCTGTAAACTCTAGAGTTATGCTTCTAGGCATGATGTAGTTTCCACTGGCGTTAGATACTGCGGATTCAGATGTTGGAGTTTCTATGGTTACCGCAGTCTTAATTGAACCCAGGGTAAATCCTGGACCTGTCCCTACAGCACCGGATACTCCAATATCTCCTGAAGAAGTGTCTAGTACTCCAGTATCAGATTCAGAGTCTTCGAATAGAACATAGTAATGGCCTGACTCATTAGTATGAATAGTGCCATCGGTATCTGCAAGGTCTAGACCTTTCTGGTGCATCTCCCTAATAATTTGATGTAGGGTAGGTTGGGTTAAAGATCTAATCATTGTAAAGCTCCTAAAGTATTGTCCAGCAAATCTAAGAATTTTTTAGCTCGCACTATTGGATCTGCAAGGGGATTTGCTTTTGCGTTTAAAGCATAAAGAGAAAAGTTGTCTACCTCCGGAATATAATCTATTCCAAAGGTCTCAGCATCTGCAAAAAAGTCATGAACGACTTCAGTTAAAACCTGCCTAAAATCTTCATGAGGATTTCCTAAGTGGTATATTAGATCGTCGTTTTTCTCTACAATTTCTGCCTGAATAAACTTACCTACATAGGCATGTCTCGGATCTAATTTAATCTGCACGGGAGTGTTTGGGAATTTGCTGAGGTCAGTCATCTATTATATCTCCTTGATGGTTTCGGGACACCGATCCTTTCGATGCTATTTTACCTAATGATTTAAATCCTTCGATGGGAGCCTTTACCTTAAACTTCTCAAACTTTTTTAATACATCTGTAAGAGCTGAGTCTGATTGTTGTAACCTTTCATCAATTTTTGTCAAACTTCTAGTTACAGCAGAAAGCATTTCTATTTTTTTAGTAGACATAGGTAAAGATTTAATTTCTAGGAAAGAGTGATAGAGTTCTGATTGAAGTTCTTGCATAACCTTTCTAGTATCTACTTCAGACTCTATTCCCAAACGGTACAGAGCAACAGCTGCACCCCCTTTTAGGGCACCTTCGTAGGTTCCTTTCTCTGGAGAAGTTCTAGCGTCCTCTTCTAAGTAATAGGTCCAGTCTGAAATAGACATGGTTTTATTGTTCCAAAAATAGTGAACATAATTAGCAATAGAATTATCCGTTAGGTGGTATCCTTTTTCTGACAGCCTAGTTGATATTTCTGAGGAAGAGAGGTTTCCTAGAGATAGCCTTTCTACAGATTCTCGAACTCTTGGTCTGGACATTATAAGGTCCATCATCTCATTAATATATTGATCAGGATGTAGCATCTTGTAAATACCCACATCTGTTAACCATTTTCTACTAGGTCTATGCTTAGAGTCCCAAGGCCTAAAATCTTCGGGAGTCTTAGGGAGGGACTTTTTAATAGACTCTAAATACTCCTGGTCTATCTCTACGTACCCTGAGGCTCGTAAGCTAGAATTAATGCTTTTTACTGAGGGCTTTTCCAAAGTGCACAGCAAGAATATTATATAGTATTTGGCGGGATGGTTTCTCATACACTGTAGCTCTGAAGAGATTTAAGACCTTGAATAACAGCATCTAGCCCATGCATCGCACGTACAGCAGCGTTTAGAGGTACAGACTGTAGTCCTAGTTGTGTTGCTAGAACAAGCTCTGAAAGTTTTTGAACACTGTCTTCTAGTTGTGGAAGGGCCTCAACAAATATAGCAATGTTTTCCGGATTAATAAAGTTTAAAGCAAGGACGGAATCTACAGTTGCCGTGCCGACAAGTGCAGATGCAGCTTTATCCATAGTTACCGAAGTAATTTCTGGAAGTAAGTTTTGCCTTTGAGGGATCTTTACTTGGGAAAGCAAGTACGCTGCTTCATCTGCAGCTTCTTTCCTAAACTCGTCTACAGTGTAGAGAGTTCTAAGCCCAAAAATCCTTACTGCCTCTTTTTCGTTAGCAGATTTATCCATTAAAGCTACAGATAGATTTTGAGGACAGCCGGCAGCTGCAAGGTAGAAAAGTCCATCTTCAATAGAATGTTCTCCGGAACCAAGCTTCTCAAAGACTGGACCAGATAGGGAGCATTTGCCTTCTCCATGCCAGCATCTAATTTCCGCCATAGATTCATAGTTATCCGCCTGGGCCTGCTTTAGCATATTGTTCCCCATTGAGATCTGAATAGGATTATCTAAAGGCAAAAACTTAAAATCTGATGGGATGGCAATTTCATTCTGAGCTGCCATTATTGGAGTTTGTAAACCTGGACTCATAACTATCTGGACATCCAAACCTTCTACAGTCTTAGCCGAATAGTAGAGCTTACCTTGTACTGAAATTTCAGAAACAATATTAAAAGGAACGGTAGCTAATATAGCTTTTCCGTTTGTTTTGTAAAATATTCCCATACCTCGGGGGACGTCTGAAGAGGGCAAGTTGTAGTTAATCCCTGTCATAACTCCTACGATCGCTGGCTGTATAGCGTAGGAAGATCCATTAGTAAATAAGGCTGTCTGAACCATCTGTCCAGTCATAGGATTTAAAAGTTTTGGAATAACAAAGCCCATGACTTCCCGATTATTTTGGGCGTTAATGCATTTATAGATACCAAAACGAACAGCAGGTTCTGGGGTCTCTACTAAGGGATCCGGCTGTGCTTGTACATTAGTTACTGTAGCTACACCCTGTTGGTTAGCTTGCTGAAGTGTTTCTGCAGGTAGCGCAGCCTGTGCTTGGGGCGCAGTCATTTGGGCTGCTTGAGGTTGAACTCCTACAGGAGCCGCTGCCATCTTTACTAAGTAGCCGTATCCCTGAGGAATAACCTGAATTACGTCAGTCCCTACCACAGAACCTAAAGCCTGATTAGCTCCCGATGCCATTTTTTCTGTAGAATAGATATCCTGAGAAGTTAGGTGAAGGAGAGACTCTTTAACTAAATCATTGTTGTCTACTAGACTAGCAATTTTTTCGTTCTTAAAAGACTTATTAAATCTTTCAAAGTCTGACTCGTTAAGGGTTCCAGCTATTGATAAACATAAACTCATTTTCTACTCCAATAGGTTCTAATTAAAGAAGCTTCTTTACTTTGAGAATCTTCTGATTGCCAAGAATCACACACTGCTTGTTCGCTACAGTTAAAGTCGTACAAACTACAGTATCCTTTTTCGGATCCAGATGCGTTCTTTTGAAAAAACTTACAAGTACCGCAAGACTGCTCCATAGACTCTGCCTCTCTGTAATTAGGGGCATCGTTTTGTGAAGCTAACTTGTATCTTAATATCTTACCTCTGTCTGCTCCTGCAAACTTATTTAAAGTAGTAGAGTTTATTTTATGGCTTAAAAACTCTGCGGCAGAATCAGAAAGTTCCCCTGCATACTTTCTATGGGCTAACTCATGGTCTACGTAAAGGCCGCTTCTTCTTGCGGCATCCCTTCTTTTTCTTGCTATAGCTGAGTATAGTTGGCTAGCTGCGGCTACACCTAATCCAGTACCTAGGCCAGTAAGTCCTCCTTTAAGAGCACTACCTGATTGTAGTCCTCTAGCAATTCCTAGAGCTCCACCTACTCCAGAACCTATTAAAGCGGGATTCTTTGCCATTCTAAGTTTATCTTTAGCGCTAAGACCTCTCATGGCTTCGTCGGAAGATTCATTCTCTTTTAGGTTAGCTATCATTCTAAGTTCTTTGGGAGATAGAGTTTCTGCGGCTCTATCATCAAGAGCTGACGCTAACTTGTTTATGCCTTGAGCTCCCGCTCCTACTACCCTACCAAACCCTTGTCGTTGTTGGTACGGAGGATATAGTTCGTCAACAAGAGACTTCTGCATCTTGGGCTGAGAAGCAGGTCCCGCAAACATAGTAGGATCTGACATTACCATCTCTAGTCTTTCTGCAGTGAGAGGCATTGGCCCTTCATTAGTTAACATTGTATGGAATGCTTGTAGTTGCCTATCCGAAATTATGATAGGTATTTTAACCATCTTGGAACCAGTTCCTCCAGCAATAGGCTGCTTCTTTGATCTAATTAAAGCATTGCCAAAACCAAACCCTGCTTCAGGTTCGATGCGATCTAGGTTAATAGATACGTCGTAGTTAGTTACGAAAGGCAATTGTTTAAAGATGTTTGACAATACTGTCTGAGGCCACATTCTATCGTCGTCTGGCATTCTAGAAATAGAAGCAGACTTTTCAAATAAGTCGCGGGGGTCTGTTTGTTTTACGAATAGTGATTCGTGAGTTCCTGTATACATTAGTCTACCTCAAGAGTTGAAGATGTTTGGGTGCCTGAAGCTATACTAGAAGCAAAAGTGCCTAAGGCAGTTATTTGATCCGGAGTAAAAGATCCTGGAGCTACTATATTAGCTGCTGTGGCTGCGGCAGCACAAGCGGTTGCCATCAAAGCTAAAGCTTCCTGCGCATTAGAATCAAATTTCATAACAGGCTCAGTAGAACTTAAAGAACTAGCCGCTACTGCTACTGGGGTGCCTGGAGTTCCCGGAGCAATACCACCACTTAGAGCTAGCCCTCCGCCTACAGTAAGCAACCCTGTCACAGTTGCTGCTGTGCTAAACGTTGCGATAGGAGTATTAAAGTTCATGGCTGCATTGCATCCAAAGTTCATAGTGGGTCCAGTAAAGTCTGTATTAGTTTGAAAATTATATGTAGCTGTAGCGTAATTGTGTTCTGTGTTGTTGTAATTATACACCGAATTATTATAACTCGAAACTAGATCTCCGTCTTTATTTATAGATCGATCGTACGTACCCGACACTCTTAGGTCATATACAAAGGCAGTATCATCAGTTGGAGCTGTAGGATCTGTCCTTCCTAGAGAAAGACTCACTACGTCTCCGGCAGTATCTACGTACTCTCTAGATCTTAAAGTAATTCTACTTCCAAATTTACCCTCTGAGTTTTCTTCCGGCAAATCTGTCTCTACGTCAATGTTAGATCCTAGACTCTTTACATGAAAATTTTCTGCAAGATTAGTTACCGCATTATTATAGTATGTATACACAGTCTTTGCTAAAGGCGAAGAGGAAATTTCTGTAGTTCCTCCTCTTTTAATTCTGATACCGTTGTCGTCTCTAGTATACAAGAATATGTCACCAGGATTCATAGAAGATCTGTTTGCTCTATAAGTAGCTTTTCCGTCAGCAGCTCCTCCGAAAAGTAAGGGAATACACGCGGCGTCTGCGTCTGAAGGTCTGGCTATGTAAATTATAGATCCAGGCTCCGGCATGTAGTGTATACCTTCTCCATTATTTTGATGAAGGTAAATCGATAGTATCGGGACGTCTCCAATAGTTTTTCCATGAGTAGTAGTTCTTACTGTCATGGTCCACCTATCTGGATCAACAGCCACAACTCTCGCCTGCTCTATAGTGCTACTTCGCATAGCCGAAGGGGTTGATGGGGTATATGGGTTCATGATAGAATAGCTCCAGTAGCTAGACCAGTAGCCCCTACTCCAGCCGTGGCTGCGCCTAAAGCCATTCCGGGGTTAGCTGCTGCGGTGTTTAGCATATTAGCTCCATGCATTCTCATCTTATCTCCAAAGCCTAATTCTATCTGTTTTCCGTCTACAGTAGATGCTTGGTATTTAGGCAGGGCTTGGGTTTCTTTAGCAACATTTGCGCTAGCACTACCCCCGGTAGCTTTTTGTGTAACCGCAGACGCTTCATCCGCGGAGGTAGCCACAATCTTAGTTCCTCCCTTATTAACATTAGCTACTAGATCATCCGAAGCGCCTCTAAAGGCTTTGCCCATTGCTGATAAGAAATTTTTAAAGACCGGCACATTACCCATTTTTTCTATATCTTTTTTGGCTTTAGCTCTTGCCATCCTTTTGGATAACCCTTTAGATGAACAATAGGCCTTAGCCGTCTTTTCTAGCAAGTGCTTTTCGAAAGACCTCAGTAGGTATGGATTATTAGTTATTGTCATCTAGGCCTCCCGGGATTTTTTGAATTGAAGGGTGCTGCTTCATACCAAAGTCTGCACCGTGTATTAGCCCTGAAACCGGATGTCCATGTATATCAGACGACCACCCTTGTGCTGCACCTTCTAAGTAAGTATCTTCTAGCCTTTGATAGTTTAACCTAGCCATCCAATCTTCTCTACCAGAAAGAGGTACTTTATTCATAGGTTTTAATACTGCGTTAACTTTAATCTGATCTCTGCCTGCAGCTTTTAGTTCTTGATTCCTAGCTTCAATTTCTGATAAAGAGGTTAGCTGGCCTCTAACTAAGTCATTCTGTTCTGCGGCATCTCCGACCTGTCCAACGTTTGTCATAGTCTTTACAACAACTTCAATATTTCTTTTGCGAACATCTCCTTGGTAAAGCTTATCTATTTCCGTAGTCAGATGATTTCTAACAGCGTAAACATTCTTAGTTGCTTTGAGTAGGTGGTTAGGGTTAACTCTACCTACACTTAGAGCTTGTCCCGACTTTACCTGAGTTCCTACTTGTATTCCCGAAAGCCTAGGACGTCCAGCCCTAATAAAGTGCTTCTTAGTTCCTATGTGTATAATTTCACCACCAGTGGCCGGGTTCTTTTCTATCCTAGTAATAGTCCCAGTTTTTTCCGCTATAGTAGCCTGGCCCTTTAACTTTTTAGGTACCATTAAAAGATCTTTAGTTCCTTGAAAAGCATCTGCCAAACCCCCAGTACCCGCGGCACCCCCAGTATGGAAGGTACGCATTTGCATTTGAGTAACAGGCTCTGACATGGCCTGCCCCGAAATAACTCCAATATTAGTACCTACACTGTAGAGTGCTCCTCTTTCATTTAGCCCATAACAGAAAGCACAAATTCCTGCTCTAGCTTTACAGTAAAGCGGAGACCTTACTAATATTTTTGCAGGACCTGAGTTCCTCACTCTTTGCATAACCTTTGGGGTTAAGAATTCATTACGCTTAATAACATCTCCGCCCTTTAAGGTTACTGGGGCACACACAATACGACCTTCGAGATCTCCATCCATAGCAGATAAAAAAGATCCTTTAGTCGTCATACAGTCTCGCATAGTTATATGCTCGTTCATAACTGTATTTACAATATCTTTTGCTAAAGCCCCAGGGTCTGCTGTGGCTGAAGCTCTATCAATAGTACCTTTACGAGCTCCGTGTAGTGATGCGTAGTACTGAGATATAGGCATCCCTTCACCATATGAAGTTTTTAAGGGAACAGGGACTTCTTTCTTTTTAGCATCTTGTACTAGCATAGGGCCCATAACTAGCTGACCAAACTGATTCCAGTTTCCCTTAGCTCCGGATCTAGCCCAGTCGTACATTTTATTCTGTTCTCTACGTTCGTAGTAGGCTCTTCCTTTAGTCTCTAATTCAGCTCTAGCTTCTGTGTATAGTTTAACTATAGCTTTATCTTTCTCCTTTCTAGACATAGAGGATCTTCGAATCTGCTTTTCTTTAACTTCATACTTTTTTAAGATCTGATTCCTAAGTTTATAGCCATCATGGAAATCGTCCATTCTAATAGACGACCCGTTCCAGTAAGCCATAGTGTACCCTATCTTCTTAAACCCGTCTGCCATAGGATTATACTTTTTAGGGTACTTGAGAGCTACTTCTTTCATTACCTTTTTAATATTACCTTTGTCTAGCCTAAACTTCTTATCAAATAAGATTTTCTCGTGAGGTCTCATTTCAGCAGGTAGAACGCTATCAATATAGATTCTTCCCGCAGTTGTTTCTCGGCCTTTATATTTTACAATATCAGCACATTTGACTTTTCCGTTTTCTATTTCACGAACTGCGTCCGAGGAGTTAGTGTAGTTCTTCTTAACTTTTTTAGGCCCCCACTTAGTAGCTTGATAAAGACCTAAGATCCCATCTTGTCCAGGAGTGTGCATTACTCCGTAGTGAGTAGCCGACAGTAAATTTTTTGATGGGAGCATCTTATCTTTTACTTCTTGGACAGCTTCTTCAGATACTGGGACAAACATACCCATAGTATCCCCATCAAAGTCCGCGTTAAACCCAGAAACAATAAGTGGGTGTACTTTAATAGCTTTGCCTGAAATAACCTTGGGCTTAAAGCCCATTACATTAAATTTATGTAGGGAGGGGTCTCGTTTCATAATTACAGGTCGATGATTTACTACCGCGTGCAGAGCAGTGGTTGCAGAACTATGTTTTTCTTTTACCATAACTCTAGCATCCAAAACATTTCTAGCAGCGCCAGATCTTACTAATTCTTTTACTACAAAGGGTTTATACATTTCTAGAGCCATATCCCTAGGTAACCCTACTTCGTCCATCTTAAGCTCAGGCTCAGGTATAATTACTGAGCGCCCAGAAAGGTCTTGTCGTTTAGCCATAACCTTATCTTGGAAGTATGAAGTTTTAGGCGTAGGGCCTGATAAGTTTTCCATCAGCCCTCTATAGTGTCGTTTATTTGATCCAGAACCATGATCCATACCGTTCATTTTTAGAGCTCTAACGCAATCGTACATGTCTGCTTGGTATTTCTGCATCATGTTCTTAGAGACTTTACCTGCTTTTGAAGAGGCTCTTACTTCGTCGTTCATCTGACCCAGTCTTAGGTACAAAAAGTTTAAATCGTCTACAACTTGCCTACCATCATACCCTACAGACACTCTCCGCATACTAGGAGGGACTACGGGTATTTGTTTGTTTAAATAAGCATCTTCCGGCCTAATCTTAAGTTCCTTCAATGACTTTAAGTATCTAACTCTTTTGTAAGCTCTATTTAGATCGGCCCCAGAAGCGGTCTTAGTTTCTTTTAAGGATCTGGCTAACTCTTTATCTA
>CAACVD010000892.1_pt1 | contig 14397 bp, 20 predicted proteins | sample 2381771 | NCBI WGS metagenome assembly CAACVD01 (sample SAMEA5211965, study PRJEB30684) | marine metagenome | biome: Marine; feature: Epipelagic; material: Water | collected 2015-10-15 | depth 15 m | reverse complement strand
GTTGATTCTATATTCCCAGACTCTACTAATCTATCAGTAAGACCTTTATTTATAAGAAAAATATGACAATAAAAACAGTAAATCAATCATGGGCAATACCTGATTCAATGATTGAGCGATACGGAAGAAATTGGGCAACAATAGATTTTGAAGTTAACCCAAGACTTTCTAATTATGCGATAAATAATGATCCATTAAACGTTGTTGTAGGACAAATTTGTTTGTGTAATAAAAAGCTAGATGCTAGTTTAAAACAATTAAGATCTTTAAAGACAATGTTAGAACATACAATTGTTGATATTCAATTATTACACTCAGATAAAAGCAAAGAAGTTGAAGTAATAATACTAAATAAATCATTTTATTTAAAATCTAGAGAAATTACAAGATTATATGAAACTATCAATGATTCTATTGACACAATTCAGAAATCTTATAGGATAGGGTTATATTTATAATAAATTATATGAATAAGAAATTTAAATATTTTTTTATATCTGATACTACAAAAGAAGCTGTCGGAAGAGTAAATGCAAAAGATTTACAAGAAGCATATATAAAAGCATCATATATTAAAAAATTAGCACCTATGCATTTTAAAGAAATATTTGATCTAGAAGAAATAAATGAGTAATTATTTAAACGATATCAATGTTCAATTGCCTGAATTTAATTTTTTTCAACAGCTATCAAGTAGTGAAAAATTTTTATATTTAACAGAAATATATGAATTAGAAACAGGAAAAAATTCTGATATCGATATTGCAGAAAATCTTCAAACATTTTTTGATGATATAACTGAACTACAACAATATGACGTATTTAATACTGGTGGAGAAGAATTTGATAAAGTTGATGTTTTAGTAGATAATGAAAATTTAGTTTTAGAATCTAATAGTTTAAGTGCGGTTAGACAAATCAAAAATAGATTTATGGATGAAGGATATGTTTTAACAAGAGATTCTGAAATAGAAAAAATGTTTAAGAAAAACAAATTAACACGATATTTACGTGTTTATAAAATTATAGGACGAGTTTTTCATTTGTGCTATAATTAATAATATAAGCATTGAGTCACGGTAGGTCTCAATTTTTATAAAATTAAATTTAAAAACGGTTAGCTAATGCAACCATAAAACACAGGAGGTTTAAAATGACACATTTTAAAGAAACACTATTATTCAATGACTTCGATTTAGTTTGGAAAAACTTTTTCGATCACAAATCATCTTTTTTACCGGTAACATCAAATAAAATGAATTATCCAGTTGATATATTTTCAACCGATAATGGAATACAGTTTGAAATTGCTGCAGTAGGAAAAGATAAATCAGATATTGAAATTTTAACTGAAGGAGAGACGTTAAGAATTCGATATGATAAAGAACCAGAAACAAAGCGTGAATTTATTCACAAAGGAATTGCTAAAAGAGCTTTTGACTTTGCTTGGAAAATATCTAAAGAATTAGATTTAACAAAAGCAAATGCAGCAATGGATAAAGGATTATTAACTATTGATATTCCATATGCTAAAGATAGAGCACCAAAGCGATTAACAATTAAATAAGTTACAATAAAAAAATAAGTTATATGAGACCTACCAACTCATTATGTTTTCTACCTACAATAGAATTTCAGCATAAAAGATTTAACGTACGAAGATTAGTTAAAGAAGATCCAAATGAAAATATAGAATTTTGGAAAAATATTATAGAACATGATACCGTTTTACGTAAAGACGGTTATTTATGGTTTTTAGTTGAAATAACAGCTGTAGAAATATTTGAAGAATGAAAAAAAAGAAATTACCAAAATATATACAAGAAAAATTTAAAAAACCACAATTCAAACCCGGAGATATTGTTAAATGGGAATTCTTAGGTGAATCTGGATGGGGAGTTGTTAAAAAAATATTAAATACAAATGACAAAATTACTTACATGGTTAAAACAGGCAAGTACACGTATCCTTGCGGTATTCAAATCAAAGAATATTCAAGCTACTATGCCGGATCAATCGATTACGAGACTTCAAAAAATAGACCAGATAATGGCAAGACCAGAATTTCAACAACTGAAACACGAAATGACAATAAAACAAGGAAACGACTTTCTGGATCTAATGGCAATACAATATCAGATTCAAGATCTAGATCTATCTCAACGAATGACATTGGGATTAGCAATGGAAAAAACATATCGACAGATACAGGAAGCCGAAAATCAAATAAAAATCCAGAACTAGAACAAGAAATTCAAAAACAACAAGATTTTTTGCGTAAATTCACGTAAATTAATATTTATATAAAAGAAGTATAAACAATATAAAAGAAAGGTTATAATGTCAAAATTTGTATATAAAGAGCAAGTATTAGATTTAGTAGTCGATACTGCTGATATTATTAGAACAATTGGTCGTGGAGTTGAAAATAAAACAATAGACACCCAATCGGCACTACATAATTTATCATCTGCTTTACAAAAAATGGAAGCAGCTGCAGGATATTTAAGAAAATCATGAAACGATCGTTTCCGTATTTAGTATTAATAGCGGCATTGGCTCTGGCATCGAGTGCCGCTTATTATAGTGTATACGGAATTAGTAAATTATTTTCTGCACAAGCAGTTGCAGTGGCTATCATGGCCGGTACATTAGAAGCTTCAAAATTAATTGCTGCAACATATTTACATCGGTTTTGGAAACAAATAAATTTTTTATTTAAATTATATTTAACATCTGCAGTTATTATATTAATGCTAATAACATCTATAGGTATATATGGATTTTTAACAGCATCATATCAAACAACTGCAAATGAATTATTTGTAATGGATAAACAAATATCTGTTATAGAAATGAAAAAATCTAGATATAATGAACAATTAAATGGATATACCTCTGAAAAAACACAATTAGCAAGTTCTATTACAGAATTAACAAAAGGGTTATCTAATAATAAGGTTCAATGGAGAGATAAAGAAACTGGACAAATTATTACATCTACTTCAAGTAAAACAAGAAAAGTATTACAAAGTCAATTAAATGACTTTAAAAAACAAAGAGATAAAGTATCTTTAAAAATTGAAAATCTTACTGACTCGGTGACTAAATTAGATTTACAAGTTTTAGATCTCCAATCTAATTCAGAAGTAGCTAATGAAATTGGACCTTTAAAATATGTTTCTGAATTATTAGATAGACCTATGAATCAAGTAGTAAATTGGTTTATATTAATTTTTATATTTGTATTTGACCCATTAGCAGTAGTATTATTAATTGCAGCTAATAAAGCTTTTGATATTTTAACTCCAGATACAAAAGAAAATATATATGGAGAACAAGTTATAAAAAATAGTAATCCGGAAGCATTTAGGCCTCCACATCCATCTGATGCTGCTGATTTCGAAAATGTTAAAATATGGAATGAAGATGAATCAGATAAACGTATGGATGTAATTGCACAAAATGGAAATGATGGATTACATTACAAGGATACAGAAACTCCCCGTCCAGGAAAAACAAAAGTTATATCATGAGAAAATTAATTAAAAAAAGTACAGCAACTAAAAAATTACAATGTAGATGCAAAAATTGTACTAATATGGTAGAAGTTGCTTCTACATCATTATCAGTTGTCTGCTCTTCTTGCACATTTAAAATGGCAGAAGGTATATTGGAATATTCCAAATAATTTATTATAATAAATAAAAAGTTATGTTAGAAGCAGAAAAAATTAAATCCAACTGGGATGAATATAGAAATAGAGTTAATACTTTATTTCCAGATCGAGCAGAAAAATTAAATAAATTATATGATGAATACGAAGACAGGATCGTAATGATGCCAGCTTCTTCTGTTGCTCATTATCATAACGCATTTGCTGGAGGATATATTGATCATGTACTTAGAGTTATGGATTGTACGGAAAAATTATATACTTCTTGGGAAAGTATGGGATCTGATATGTCTGGTTACGAATATAATGAAATGATGTTTGCAGCAATGCATCATGATTTAGGTAAATGCGGATTTCCAGGAAAAGGAAGAGAAGTATATCAAGTAGAAACTTCTGATTGGCATAGAAAAAATATGGGAAGAATGTATAAGCATAATGAAAATATTCCTTTCACAATGGTACCAGATCTTTCAATATATTTACTTCAAAAATATCAAGTTCAAATGTCTTGGAATGAATATCAAGCTATTAGAATACATGATGGTATATATGATGATGCTAATAAACCATATTTTATTGCAAGATCAGCACAAGCTAAATTAAAAACTAATTTGCCATTGTTATTACATCATGCAGATCATATGGCATCTCAAATAGAATATGAAAGATGGAGATCTCATAAAAATAATTCTCCTAACCCAGTTAGTGCTAAAACAAAAGCTACTAAAAAAACAGCTATTAAAAATTTAGCAGAACAAAATCCAGAAATTGATAAATCAATAACAGATATATTTAAAACATTTAACGACTAATCATGGAAATAATAACAATTATATTAATGTCAGGAACTCTTATATATTTTGTATGGAGAGCATTGTCATTAGCCGATAAGGTTGCAGATCAAGAAGAATATATCGAAGAATTAGAAGAAATGTCTCAATATATGTATAATCAAATTGAAAATTCATATAACGCATTAAATAATATAGACAGTAGGGGAGCATTCGAAACAGATGACGAAACAGGTACTGTATTTAGTCAATTGAAACAAGTAGTAACAAATTTACAGGAAGAATTTAATGCCAAGGAAAAAGAAAGCAAGTAATAGATATTGGACAAAGATAACTGAATATTCAATATCTGCATATAATAGATGCACAGATAATCAAGTATTGAAAGAAAAAATTTATAGAAGATTTATATTTCCTGCTTATATGAAATTAGCAGAAAATTTAATCAATAAAATGAAATGTGATTATATTGATTCATCTTTTAAAGATTTACAAACTGATTTGGTTACTTATTTAACAATGAGATTAGATAAGTTTAATCCAGAGCATGGTAAAGCATATTCATATTATACCAGAACGTCATTTAATTATTTAATTGCAGAAAATCAAAAAGGCTATGCAAAATTGAAAAAAATGACAGAGCCAATTAATGTTGATGAACAGCGTAATGTGCAAACTGAAATGCATAATGACGAAATGAAGGAAACATTAAAAATATTTATGGATTCATATATACAATATTGTTATGACAATATTAATTTTATTTTTTCAAATGAATCTGATATACATGTTGCTGACTCAATTCTTCATATATTTGAGAATAGAGAAAATATAGAGCAGTATAACAAAAAAGCTTTATATGTCTTTATACGTGAGCGTACGGGGCTACAAACGAATAATATAACTAGAGTTATTAAGGTTTTAAAACAAATATATTCTGAAAAGTTTCTAGAATATGAACAAACTGAATTCGTGAATTTACCCTTTTGATATTTATTATTAAAAGGTCTTAGTATGGATATTAAAGAAGAATTATTTAAAGGAACAAGCTTTGCTGACTTAATGTCTGATGTTTATCATAATTCAAAAAAGAAAGATAGACAAATAAATCAACTTATCGCACAATTACAACCTCTTATAAGAAATGCATCAGATGCTACTATTATAGTACCATTAATTAAAGAATATTTAGACGTTGCAGTAAAGAATGATGATCACTTAGTAAAATTAACTGCAATTACACAACGTTATATTTCGACTACTCAAACTATATCTGGAGAATCATCTTTATTAAGTGATGATGAAAAACAACAATTATTAGATATGGCTAGTAAAGATTTTGAAGAAGAGTTATCTAATGAAATTGATGAAATTGATCAAGAAGCTAAAGAAATTAAAGAAAAAATATCAAATGTAAAATCTACTTTGGAGAATAATAATGTCGTTAAATAACACAGTTACATTTAAATTTGCTGAAGTAGTTAATACATATGAAGATACTTATAAGTATTCACAAGAACATGTTGATAATCTATTTAAAATTGATGTTCAAACATATGGAGAGTTAGAATCAAGAATTTTATCAGCTAGGCCTGCAAATCCTAATATAAAACAAATTCCATTAATTGGAGAACATGTTATTATATTTAGTGCATTACAACAAGAGTCTACTGGTAGTAAAAGAAGAATTCAATGGTACTATTTACCAGCTTATACTATACAATCAGCTATAAATAATAATGCATTACCAGGTATATCTCGTATAAGAGGCGATCAAGAAAATGAAGAGTCAGTATATGATCAGGCTTTAGGAAAAACGTTCGAAGAAAAAAGAATATCACCATTACAACCATATGAAGGAGATATTTTATTTGAAGGTAGATTTAGTAATAGTATTAGATTAGGTAGTACAGTTACCAAGAATAATTATACAATAGCTCCTTCTTGGTCTGGAGAGACAAATGGAGATCCTATTATTATTATTTCAAATGGACGTAAAGATGAATCTAACAAACAATTTATAGTAGAATCATTTGATTCTGATCAGGCATCTATATACTTAACATCAACACAAAAAATTAATACTTTATCATTATCAACCGGATTAACAAAATCTAAATCATTAACTGATTTTAATATTTCTCAATTAATCGGAGATGCTCATCGTATTATATTACGTGCAAAATCAGATTCAATTATATTAGATACTCCTAATAGAATAACATTAAATACGCCAGATTTACGAATTGGATCTGAGTCTGCAAAACATCCTTTAGTAAAAGGTGATGAATTAAAAAATATTTTAGCTGAATTAATTAATATTATATCTGCTGGTGTTGTTTATGCACCAGCTGGAATTGTATCAGCTCCAATAGAATACAATAAATTATTACAGTTACGAGAAAAATTAGGAAATATTAATAGTAATAATCATTATTTGGATAAATAACATGTTAACACCACCATTAAATAAAATACCAACAATACCAGATCAATTAGTGAATATAATTGATAGTCAAATTATTAAATTATTAGATAATATTACATTTAATGTAACTATAGCAATTCAAGAAGCTATATCATTACCTGATGATATAAAATGTGATGATCCTAGAATTGAATCATTACGAAAAAGAATTGAACAAGTAAATAATTTAATAACAAAATTGCAAGAAATTGTACCAATTATTGATAAGATAACATCTGGGTTACAAACTATAGTAGGAATTGCTAACACAATTAAAGCAGCTCAATTATTAAATCCAATTACTGCTTTACCTGTTATTGCAATGGAATTAGTTTTAGCACAAAATTTAACTATAGCAAATGCAGGAGAAGCTGTTAAAAAATTAGCTAAAGGAATAGCACCAAAAATAAACGCAAATTTAAATGAATTAATTTCTAGTTTAGTTCCTGTTGCAAATATAATAGGACAAGCTTGTAATCAAAATTCTTCAGATATTGGTATATCTGGTACAGTTGGATTACAATCTGCATTAAATGATTTAGATTATTCAGATTCAATTCCAGGATATCCTGGAGGTAAATGGATATTAATCTCCGGATCTGCAGAATTAGGTTCTCCTATAGGTGTACCTCCTTCGCCTAAATCTCCATATAATGATGGCGCAGGAACATGGTTTTGGTCTGGTAAAGGATATAATAATATTAATGGAGTAGGATGGGGATCTACTGGAAGTAGAAATGATGATTATACAATTGGTACTGAATTTTATACTTCGGATAACGTTTCATCTGACGACATGAACCAATATTTAAGTATAGTTAATAATTTAGTTGATTCACAACAAAGTTTATTAACATCATTGCAAGAAGCTCCTGCACAATCATTTAGTGGAGAAATACCACCTAGCGATGATTTAGGAAAAATTGGCGATTATTATGTTGATACAGTATCTAATCACATATATGGACCAAAAACAAATACTGGCTGGAATACGCCCGTAAATTATTAATAGTAATATTTATTAAAAAAGAAGAACGAATGGAACAATCAAAATTTATCAAAACTTTAAGAAAAGTTATACAAGAAGAAATACGTTCTGTTATAAAACAAGAATTAACAGAAATTTTGCAAGAAGGATTAAAGTCTACAATTAATACAATAACAGAAGAAACACAAGTTACAGAAACAGTACAACCCGTCGTTAAAACTACAAAAAATGCAGTTAACTTTAATAAAACAAAATTTGCAAATATATTAAATGAAACTAGTAAATTAACTGAGAATAAATCTGCAGCAGACTATAAGAATTTAATGAATGAAGATATAGTAATGACATCAGCAAATGCTCAAGGGTTTGCAATGCAAAGAAATATTCAACAAACAGCGGTAATGACAGATCCAGAATCTGGTAAGTCATTAAAAGTAGACCCTACAATACAAAAAGCAATGACACGAGATTATTCTGCATTGATGAAAGCAATTGATAATAAAAAGAAAAGGTAATGAATGGCATATCAAGTTGTAACAGCTAATGATATAACTAAAAATCCAGATGTCGCAATTGGAGTTAAATTTCCATTTAATGGCAAAGGCATTTTTACAAAAAGTTTTACAACAGATGATCAAGCATTAACAAATATAAAAAGTTTATTATTAACAAGAAAAGGGGAACGATTTGAACAACCAAATTTTGGTACAGATTTACTAAATGTTTTATTTGAACCAATAACAAACGAATTAAAAACGTTTATTGAAGAAACAATTACATCTGCAGTTGCACTTTGGTTACCATATATTCAAATATCTAATTTAGATATAGTTACATTAGAAGAAGATCCAAATTTGGGTCATGAAATAAAAATATCAGTTGGATTTATTGTTACTGGTATTGGATCTGAACAAACAATTATTATTTTTGCAGATCAGAATGGAATTGTAAGAATTGAATAAGGAATATATGGAAGTAACAAAAGATATATCATATTTAGGAAAAGACTTTGGACAATTTAGAAAAAACTTAATTGATTTTACTAAACAATACTTTCCAAATGATTATACAGATTTTAATGAATCATCTCCTGGTATGCTGTTTATGGAAATGGCATCTTATGTTGGTGATGTATTAAGTTATTATGCAGATAATAATTTAAAAGAATCGCTATTAGAACAAGCGTCGGAGCAAAAAAATATATATGATTTAGCTAAAGCTTTAGGATATAATGTTAAAAATGTTATACCTTCATATGTTACGTTAGATGTATTTCAATTAGTACCAGCTATAGGTACTGGGGTAAGTAATAGACCAGACTATACATTTGCATTATCAATTAAATCTGGATTACGTGCTAAACAAAATAATGGATCTGTTGAATTTAGGACATTAACAGATGTTGATTTTGCATTTTCATCTTCTATAAGCACAACTGATGTTACAGTATATGAAAGTGATGCATCTACTAATGAACCTACATATTATTTATTAAAAAAACAAGTACCTGCAGTATCTGGAGCTGTAAAAACTGCGACATTTAGTTTTACAAGTCCAAAACAATATGATAAAATTGTATTAACTGACACAGATGTTATTGATATTATTAGTGTAACTGAAAGTGATGGTGATGTTTGGACAGAAGTTCCATATTTAGCACAAGACACTGTTTTTAATGAAGTTCCAAATTTATTAGAAAATGATCCAGACTTAGCTCAATATAGAGACTCTTCTCCATATTTATTAAAATTACGAAAAACTTCTAAAAGATTTATTACAAGATTACGTAGTGACAATACAATTGAAATACAATTTGGAGCTGGCATAAGTGATAATAATGATGAAGAAATTGTTCCAAATCCTAAAAATGTAGGAAATGGACTACAAGGAATGAGTCATAACGTTGATATTGATATAGATCCTTCAAATTTTTTATATACAAGAACATATGGACAAGCTCCTTCGAATACTACTTTAACTGTTACATATACGACTGGTAAAGGAGTTAGTGATAATATTGAAGCAAATCTTATAACAGACATTGAATTTGTAGATTTTCATGATGATCCAAATACAACTGCTGCAGCTGGAATGATTAGATTTGCAAAAAGTAGCTTAGCTGTAAATAATGCAAATCCAGCAACTGGAGCAAAGAGTTCAGAAACAGTGCAAGATATTAAAAATAATGCTATGTCTAATTTTGCAACTCAAAATAGATTAGTAACAAAAGATGATTATCTAATCAGATGTTATGCAATGCCTTCAAAATTTGGTAGCGTTTCAAAAGCATATGTTGTACCAGATGATCAATTATCACAATCTAGTTTTATTTCATCTAGAGTACCAAATCCATTAGCATTAAATTTACATGTTTTAGGATTTAATGAGTCAAAACAATTAACAGTATTAAATAATGCTGTAAAACATAATCTGCAGAATTATTTATCTTATTATAGAATATTAACCGATGCTGTAAATATTCAAGATGCTCTAATTGTTAATATATCTTTAGATTTTGAAATTATTATACGTACTAATTATAATTCAAATGAAGTTCTATTAAATTGTATCGATGCAATGAAACAGTATTTTGATATTGATAAATGGCAAATTAATCAACCTATAGTTAAAACCGAAGTTATGAACACATTAGGAAATGTAACTGGGGTACAAAATGTAGTAGGAATAACTTTTAAAAATGTGTTTGATTCCTCACAAGGATATGCTGGAAATGTTTATGATTTAGTATCAGCAACAAAACAAGGAGTAATATATCCTCCATTAGATCCATCAATCTTTGAAATAAAATATTTAAATCGTGATATTAAAGGAAAAGTAGTAAATTTTTAAGGTAAAATATGTTTAAAATTATTTATCCATCTGCAGACGCAACTTTATATGAAGCATTACCTTCGTATAATACAGGAATTGATGAAATATTAGAAGTTGGCAAAAGATTATCCACTGCAGGAGAGTCATATTTAAATTCAAGATTTGTTATTCAATTTGATATGAATGATATTAAATCTGTATTATCAAAATATTCTGTTGATTTAGATACTTGTAAATTTATGTTACAATTATATACTACTAATGCAAAAAATTTACCAGCTCAATACACAATAGACGCAAATATAGTTACTGACTCATGGAATAATGGAACAGGATTTCAAAATAGTAATCCAGCTGTAACAGATGGTGTTTGTTGGAATACTCCAAAATCTGGAAGTGGATGGACGTCTGGATCTCAAAATTATAATATACCAGGAACAGATTTATATGCATCTGGATCAGGAAAAGGCGGTAGTTGGCTTTATCAAGTATCAGATGGATTTTATAGTTCTAGTTTTTACTCTCAATCATTTTATACACAACCAGGAATCGGTACCGGTATTTCAGAATCGTTTAGCACAAGACCAACTGATATTAATATGGATGTAACCGGAGCGGTCAAAACATGGATAAGTGGTAGCGGAGGAGTTACAGTTCCAAATAATGGATTTATTTTAAAATTTTCTGAAACTGATGAAAATGATATTAATCAGACAGGATTTATAAGATTTTTTAGTAGAGAAACTCATACTATATATGTTCCTAGAATATTAATGTTATTTGATAAGTCATTATTTAATAATGGTACTTTAACAGAATTTGATATTGATTCATATAAAATATATACAAGTTTACAAAAAGAATATAAAGATACTAGTGTTAATAAAATCAGAATATATGCTCGTGATAAATATCCACAAAAATCACCAACAAATTTATTCCCACAACAAACTGTAAAATACTTACCAGAAGGAACATTATATTCAGTTATAGATGCAGCAACTGATGAAATTGTAGTTCCATATGATTCTCAATATACAAAAATAAGTTGTGATTCAACAAGTAATTATATTAATATTGACATGACTGGATTGATGCCTGAAAGATATTATAGATTAGCATTTAAAGTTGTTTCTGGATTTTATGAAGATTTTATTGAAGATGATTTATATTTTAAAGTAGTAAGATAATATGTTAATAAATAAATTAAAACAATATCCAAGAATTTCTCAAGGAGCAAGTTATGCCCCTGGTCCGCAAGGAATAAGTGTATCGCAAAACTATCCAACCGGAAATTCTGTTGCTGGAGAATATATGACTGCAGTAGATAGTTCAATTGGTCCAGCTGGAACAGAATTTATAGGTCCTTATCATATTATGCCTGATGGAACTATTATGACCGGTTATACGCATGGATCTGCATCTAGTGTTACTTTAATACCATTTAATCAAACAACTACATCTAATGCTATTCAACCGCAACCATATGTTCCATCATCAACAGAATTAACTGAATATGAAAAATATCGTGTTAGTGGCTCTTTATATAAGTCAAATATTTCATATGTAAATTCTAGAGATAATAAAGGTAATATATCTCTACTTGAAAATGAGAACAATGAATTACTAGTAATTGAAAATATAAGTAATAATTTTACAAATAGATCAATAGTATCTGCTATTGACACCCAATTTAGATATTTTAAATTTCCAGCACAGATATCAACAACTGTCGACGATATTACTTTTGATGAATCGGTATTAGATATTGATCTTGATTTAGCAGTTTCAAATGATCCAAATGCAAATAAACTAATTAGAACATATGATGATAAACTTTATTATATACAAAATGGTAAAAAACGACTTTTTAATATAAAAGCAAGTTCAACATGGGCATATAAAAATAATTTGCCACCTTTTGAAAATTTAGCTGGAAATATTTCTGGATTAGATTTTGGAGAAAATAATTATAATAATTATAATGAAGTAACATATAATAGGGTAGCACCTTCGGTTTCTGATGGATATATAACAGGAGATCCGTATAATCCGGAAGATGCATTTATAGAAGGAGATATTTATTCTAAAATAACTTTTATTACATCAGTATCAGTACCTAATTTACCAGGCAATATACCAGTAAATATTAATGGACCAAAAATTGGAAAAGTAGTATTTAGTGATTTAGCTGACGGTCAAAAGAGAAGAACTGAATTTGTTGCTGGTGAAACAGAAAATAGTTATCTAGGAATTAAAGTTGGTAATTTTGGAAATACCAATGTATCTGCTTTTGCTAATTATGGTATATATACAACTAATCCAAATGGCCCATATGCAATAATTGTAGATTATAACGATTATCAAGGAGCTGACACAGTAGGTCAACGAGATTTTGGTTTAGTACAAGATTTATTACAACTTTTCTATGCCGGATTCAATGCATCAGAATTAGCTCCAATTACATTAGGAATACAAATAAAAAATCAATTAACAATGTATGCATCTGTAGATTTATTTAATTCAACTGGAGTTCAATATGTTGCATACAATGATACAATGACATTTTTACAGAAAAATAATAATACTAATTCTACACAAATTCCTGAATTCATGGGGAGTAGCTTTTCTTTAGTTTCAGGGGATAATTGGACTACAAAATATGAAGGATTACTTGGAGAAACAATGCAAGATAGTCAAGGAAAGCGTTTATATTGGTATAAAACTACAATAGATATAGTTGGAGAGGCAGCAACATTACAACTTTGGTCTATGACAAATAATCAACCTGTAAATAATTTAACAAATTTATTATATAGCTCGGTAGAAGTTCCAAATGCTCCTATTTTACCGATACGATCGAATTCAACAACATATCCAGGGTGGGTTGTAAACTTCAATGATTTATTTCCAAATGGTATAACACCAAATACTCATACAAATTTTGAAGTACGTATAGCTACTACAACAACATTTTCTGTTGATGTATATTTTATAGGATGGCAACGACAAGATAATGATGCAGTATATATAATTAATGATTCAGTACATTTAGGAACTCCTCCTGATTTAACATTAAGTAATATGCCAACAGGACCGCAAAACTAATTAAATATTATGATAAATCAATATTCAAATATCAAACAAATAAATGAAAGCTTAAATGCTTTAGAAGGTTATAGATATCGTGATGTGGATCGTAATATATTTTTACGAAACAATCAACAATATATATTTGATACTGGATATCATGATACAGAATTTCATATATATTCTGGAGATGAATGGATTACTGGGAAATACAATGGTGTAAATTTATCTGGTTTCACCGGTCAAAAATTTGATGAAAATAATAATCCAATATTTTTAAATAACGCACATACGTTAGATGTATATCAACAATTTTCTGATTTACAATTAAGTTCTGGTAATTATAAATTTGCTGTTAATTTCTTTGAAAATAAAATCGGAAGTTATGACACTCCTTCATTTGTAATTGATAAAATATCAGCTGATAAAAGAGAAATTAGATTAAGATTATTAGATGAGTCAAATAGTCAACATTTATTACAAGTAACTGATTGGATAAATAATGTTAATCAAACAGTATTTAATACTCAAACAAGTAAAAATTATTTATTAA
>CAACVD010000891.1_pt1 | contig 14416 bp, 12 predicted proteins | sample 2381771 | NCBI WGS metagenome assembly CAACVD01 (sample SAMEA5211965, study PRJEB30684) | marine metagenome | biome: Marine; feature: Epipelagic; material: Water | collected 2015-10-15 | depth 15 m | reverse complement strand
TGATTGAGTATGGTGCGAGTGTTTGAGGCTCGTTCAAACAGAAGTAGCCATCAAGATAGTAGATACCACGTTCTACGGAGGTGAGGTTTGTGATCGTTCCAGTAGCAGGGGCGATTGCCGAGCCAGAGTTAAAAGTAATATTAACTGCTGAGTCTGCCGTTGTTGAAAACGCAGTGCCAGTAAAAGTGCCTGCCGTGTTGTATGAAAAGAAAACAACTTGCTCGTTGTCTGCTGTCAATGCAGTGGCATCAGGGCTTCCAGTGGGTGTATCAAGAACAGAAACCACGGTTGCAAGTGTATCGGAGGACACATCGGTGGTGGTGATTTTTCTACCGACGAGTGAGTTGAGATTTTCAGAAGACAGAGCGGAGTCGGTTGCGATGCGAGCAAAAAAGCCATTGAATACAGAGACTTCACCACCGCTAACAAGAGAACCGTTTTCAAAGATGTGATCGCCAACTCGCTCGATTTGATTTTGCAGAATAGATTGAAGTGTAGAGAGTTCTCTTGCTTGAACATTTTGACCGGGACGGAACAAAACCTTGAGAAACTTCTTCTCTGGGTCAAAGTCATCATAGTAAGGGCTTCGTGCCATCAAGGTGCTATCAAAAGCACTCGTGTCTGTATTCTTTCCGATTGTCATGAATCTCTCCTATTAGAAATCGAACACCATTTCGATAACATCTTCCTGCTCGTCCTCGCGTGAAACAGCAGTGATACCTTCTATGTATAACATACGACCAGAATCCAAATCGATTTCTGGACCGTTAATCGTTTTGATTGTTGCTTCACCAACAGTAGTTGTGAGTTCCTCTTCAACTGTAAAGTCAACGGTTCCAGATGCATTTGCTCCATAAACTTGAGTTAAGAAAATCGTTGCAGTCTTGGCAGTGGAGTCAACATCTTTAACTTCCGCGATCAAACCAACACCACCAGATCCACCAGTGATAGCGGTATCAATCACAGGCACAGTGTCAAACGAAATACCAACTTCGTGTGTGCCTCTCCAGTTTTGTTTTGGGATTGTCAAAGTCGTATCACCAAGTCTTGTTCTAACACATTTGATATCTCTGTTTTTGACGGAGAGTGTTGTTCCAGTTGAATCGATCACTTGCAAAACTTCATTTTTGAGATACTCACCACGAATCGTCTTGATGTTAAAGTGTCCACTGTTTCCGTCTTTGGTAAGTGTTGAGATTTCTCCGAAGGATCTGCTCGACTCCCCGTAAAGCAAATCACCAACAACAGCAAAGTTGTCCACGATTGGATTGCCACTGACTGACTGAATGTCAACTCTTGTCAATGTCGATACATCATGACCAGCCAGTCTACCACTGTCTTCATAACTTGCACCAACTTCAAAGTCCGATGCAATAAAGATTTCACTATAGTCATTTTGTGTCATGATTCCAAGGTCGTTGGACTCAAGCCGAATGTAAAGTTTTGCCGCCGATGCAAAAAGTTCAAATACAGGATCTTGACCGACTTCTTTAAAGATCACAGGAGTCAGTGTGGGATCAGAACCACTGGCGGCAGATGTGCTAATCGTTGCGGTGGCTGTTTTAAAGTTTGAACCGGAGTTTACCACAATGATGCCATCAACGTTTCCAGAGTTGTTCGTGGATGCCATCGCAGTCGCACCCGAACCGTCTCCTGCAAAGGCAACAAGCGGTCGAATCTCATACTTGTCATTTTGATTTGCGTTCGCAGAAAGAGATGCATGAGTAACAGTCCTTGATGCACCATCGTAATCATTAATGGCAACGACAAGTCCTGTTCTGGGTCCGGTGTTAAACTTCAATGCATACCCGTTGTAGTAATCATCAACTGCTGATGCTTGCGTGCTTAGAATGGTGGTGGTTGCACTTGATGATTGAACTTCTTGGTTTTGTCCAGCAAGAACAACTCTTGAGTAGACAGCATCAGAGCCAGCAGAAATCTTTACCTTTTGGATCTTACCGTTGTTTACACTTTGTCTTGCTTCGTATTGAGTGGTGTATTGGAAAATGTCCTCATCAGTTTCTTCATAACTTGACGGTGCGAGGTCACTGTAGTATGGAACAATCTTGAGCGGAATATATGACGCATTCAAAAACTTCTCAAGGTCACCCGTGACTCTTGCAACAAACTTCCATTCGTATCCATCACCCATGACCTCTGGGACAGTATCAACAAGAGTAGGTTCAGTCACAGAGTTTCCACTACCTTTTGTAGTGCAAACAAAAACATTATTGTCTCTGTTCAAAACGTAAAACGTTTTTGTTGACATATCAACACTTGGGTCAAACTCATCGTAGGCTGTACCACTCGTCCAGTTTACGCGATCAATGACATACGCAATATCAGTTGGCGAAATCAGTTTTGCATAAGTGATGTTTTTTCTAGACAACGTATCGTTGCTTTCGGTTCTGGTCGTTTGACCTGTGCCAGTGATCTTACCAAAGCCAGCAAAAAGATTCTCTTGACGAAACGGATCAAACTGATCGCGGAACGCCTTGGTAAGTTGAACTTTAAGTTGTGGATCTAATGTTGCTGTTGCCATGGTTTATCCTTAGTAGATAGTCTCGTTAATAAACTCTCCGATGTTGAGATGCTCGAATGCGAATCTTTCAATAGCACTGTTTACCTTGTCGAAGTTGATCCCACCAGTGCCAATCGTATCGAATGTGAACCCTGTATCAGTATTTAGCAGCAATCTTCGAGTGCCATCTTGATTTGGAACATTTGTAAACAATCCGTTTCTCTCCGCAATGGTGACCACGACTGCAAGTGTGCCACCTTTTGCCCTGACTGCTGCGAACTTAGAACCGGAGGCATTCTCGTCTGTAATGCCCACAACATCTCCGATAGCGGTTGGTCTATCTGATGATCTCTGAACGACAACTGATCCAATCGTCATACCAGTAAGAAAGTGACCAATAGTAAAACCAGCAGGATCAAGGTTAAACTTAACTGTCGTAAAAGAGTTGAGGTTTGATGCTGGAGGACTAATCAATGCATTTTTAGGATGTTTGTAAATGATCCAGAAAGGTGCAGTGATTGAGTCGGTTCCGCTGACTTGAATCTTTTGATCAATGTTTTCAACGGTGTAGCCGGGAAGTGTTACTCCTGCGTTGACACTAAACGTGACACCAAAGGCTTCGGGGTTTTGTGTGCCAGCACTCGGTCCACCCATCGCACCAATCGTAAATCCACTTGTGATCGGATCATGAGTGACTGGCTGTCCAGAGGCAAACAATCCAAGGGTTGCAGCGGTCAATCCGTTAAATCCAGTTGGGTAGTAGTCAGCAAAAGTAGTGCCGTAAGTTTCGCCCCGAATATCAGTCGTTCCGCTGAAAATATAGGGAGTAAAATGACCAATGGCAGGACCGAACCGTGTCGGATTATCAGAGGTTGTTGAGGATTGTGGAGACAAAACATCAAACGTGGTTGCAGCGAACTTTCTTAAAATCAAATGCTCACTAAACAACTTAGATCCTGCGGGGTGCAAGATGTCAAGAACAATACTTTTGAACTTCGACAACTGCTCTTCTACTTTGATCACATATGAGTGTTGTTGATCTCTAAAGTTATCCTGAATGACAGACTTGGAGGAAAGTGTTGATTCACTGCTTTGTCTTTCTTTACGTTTGGGTGAGTTTCCATATCCAGTCAAAAGTTCAAGAGTTGCACCAGAGCCATTTGAGTCAACCGTGATTGTATAAGTTTCATACGGAAGGTAAACATTTTTGACGTTAAAAGGTTTGAACCTTTTCAGATCACCACTGACTCCAACATTTTCAACGACCGAAGTTGCGACGATACGACCAGAGGAGTCCGTGATCTGAACACCATCACCTACGACAAAATCCTTGCCCGCGTTTTGAATGGTGATGCCCGCAATAAGATCAAACGTATCCTCTTGCAACAAAGTCGAACCTTTAACTAGGTCAACCTCTTGGTTTGGGAGAAACGTTCCTCTTACGTCTTTGACAGTTAACGTTGTTTGATCCACACCATTGATGGTAGAAACATTTATCTTATCGATGAACGCCAAAGCAGAAAAGTCAGAGCCACGCATCGCCTGTCCGCGATAGTTCGTTGGGTACTGAATGATCTGACCACCCTCAACGGACTTTAGATTATCTGCGGTGTTGAGGCGACTGACTTTGATTGTTGACACCTCAGTAAAGTCTCCACCCGAAACCTCAAACAAAGCATCTCTAGGAAAGATTACATCAGCCTCTTTACCGAATAGCATTCTGAAAAGAAGTTGCACAGAAATAGTGCCACCCTTTTCTTTATAGTATTCATTTACTCGGCGGACCAACTGTCGATTGGACATACCACTGTCAAGTTCTCTCCCCGATGGATTGAATCCAACAGCATACTGTTGTAGAAAAAACTGAACAAACTCATCAAGAGTTTGATCAATGTCGAAATATGTTTGAAGTTTTACGGCTTCATACCTAGTGCCAGACTCCTCCTCAAGAAACTCGTAGAAAGCCTTCATGAACAAGACAAAGGTCGGGTGATCCTCGCCAATGTAAGATGGCAAAATGTCTGTTACAAGAGTGGAGATTCTTTCATCAATCGTTGGTGTTGCACCGGCGGTTTGTTGAACATCTTGAAAAGGATTGATTGGTTGAACAAGACCAAGCAGCAAACCTGCAAGTTCATTTCCGGCTGCTGTTAACTCACCGGGACCACCTTTGGATTTAGGGCTTGTGTCTCTAGTAGGATCGAACGGGGTTATTCTAGACATTAATAACCTCCGTAGCCACCACCGCCACCGCCACCGCCGCCACCACTAGCGGGTGCAGCCGAACCTGTGGTTGTTGGCGACACTACGGTTGTTCCAGCGGCAGAGCCGGGAGCCGAACTCGTATCATGAATCATGACAAGATTTCGTGTCGATGTGACAATGCTGTTTGCAGACACAGCATTAACACGAATGTCAGAGTTTGGAGCGGCAAAGGTAAGTTGTGCGAGATTGAAGGTGACAATGCCTTTCTCGTAGTCAACATCACCAAAATCATCAAGGATTACATCCTCTACATTGTTGATAAGTTGGAACAGAGTAAGTTTTCCTTTACCATCATCCTTAACGCGAGCGACTTTGTTTGTGCCAGTTGTTTCATCATAGTATGTAAAGTCATTTGAGAAAACTACACTTTCGTGACCATCGTGTGGGTGAAAAATCGGGTTGCCAAAATCAAATGTATAGGCAGTTCTATTGCCGACAGGGGTGACTCTTCTTTCTAATCTGAATGATGTGTTGAGGGAAGTGATTGAAGATTCAGTATCAATGATCGACTGCTCAAGTAAAGTTTTACTTACGGTGGTATCATAGTCAATCGTGTTTGCACTCATGTAAATGTTAGTCAACCTTTCAATAAGTGATACTAGACCAGCATTCGATAGTGACGTTGCGTTTGGATCGTAAGTGTAGTCGGTTGCGACTTGAACATAAAGCAAATCGGGTGTGATTACAATAGGCTCAACAGCAAGAGGACACTTTTGTTTTAAGAACTTTTCAACCTCTGTTTTGAGAGATTCAGTGATAATCTGGTTTGAACTTGGTTTCAGGGATACAAAAACTCTACCATACTGTGGTGGGTCAGCCTCTTCACCACCATACGCAAGGACAGAGGAGAAGCCAGAGAAGTTGTTTTCAACAACGGCTTCAAAATCAGATGAGGTGACTGCACGATTTTGTGATGCATATGATTTGGGTGCGACCTGTCGAATACTCTCAACGCTTTGAGGCAACGCTCCACCGGATGCAGGAGATACTACATCGACTGTATTGCCAGTCAGGTAAGTAAACGAGTTTGTTGATGTTGACGCATCATTTTGACCAATACCATTTGAGAGTGGTCCGTTTGTTGACAGATAAGAAACAGTGACAAGATTACCAGATGCAAGAGTAGCACCGATCACTCCATCACCAAAGTTAACTGAATACTTTCCGGTGTAGTCTTGATCAACAAAGTATGCTCTTGATCCTCCAGTGACAGATGAAAGATCGGTAGCCTTAGACCAGACATTCGTGATACCAGTGGTGTCAGAGATTGATGATTGAACAATAACCTTGACGGTTGTTGTATCAACCTTTGAATCTGGAATGATGACTTTTTGATAATCTCTGTTGTTAGGAATAACAGACGAGATTGAGCGAATCACACCCTCTTTGATTGGCATCGCACTAATATGCTCTGCGGTTCCAGACGGATTCAAGTCAATCGTGACAGACTCAACATTAGTGAATCTATATGTTTTGTTGTCAACTTTTGTTGTAAAAACTGCACCCGGACGAAAGGTCGTTGAAAGACCAGCAGTTGCACCAAGCGTGACATTGACTGTTGCCGTTGGTGCTGTTTGCGACCTAGCAACATAACCCAAAGATTTGGCATGTGACACAACTGCCGAACGAGTTTCAGCCGTTGAGATGAACATCTCGTTGGCAACAAAGTTGTTATAGATTCCTTGGTAATAGGTGGTGTACGAAAGGAGATCGAGAATGACAGTAAGACCAGAACCATCAAAGTCATAGTCTTTGAACACCGCAGTATTCGATAAGTGAGTTTTGAGACTTGACTTGATGCCATCAAAATCAAGTGAGTTTACTAGAATACTTTCTGCCATTATCGTACCCTCTTAATCGTAATCGTTGAAGTAATCGGTCTTGGGTCGTTTTTGATCCTGAATGTGATCCCCACAAAATACTCATTATTGTTTGAGTCCGAGAGAACTCTAACAGTTTCAAGAATCGCCCGAGGTTCAAAAGTTATGATTGATCTTTTGATGGCATCTTCCATTTTCAGTGTGGTTGTTGGACCGATTGGTTCAAACAAAAGTTGTCGAATGTTTCCGCCAAAGGTTGGATCAAACTTCTTTTCGCCAAACATCGTGTTTACAATGTTTTTGATAGATCGTAAAACAGCCTGTCCATCAGTTTTGATAGACACATCTCCCGTGATGGGGTTTCGCGTGAAGTCAAGATCGATATCTACAAAGCGTGCCATATTACTATCTATCAAAGATTAAAGATCTTCTCGGCGATTTTCTTACCAAAACACGGATCGGCAAGAAGAGCAAGAATGCTAAAACCAAACACTGTTTTTGTCAAGAAATCCGTAGCCAAAGCAGTCAAAGCCCTTTCATCATTTACCAAAGCCTCAACTGCATTTGCGGCTGCGTTTACGCTCTCGTAGGCTTCGATGATACCTAACAGTGACTCTTGTGTTGCATCGTCAAAACTAAGGTTTCCGTCATCACCACGAAACGCTGCGAGTGCGTCACCAATGTCTCCTCTTGCCGCTGCATTGAATCCCTCCATCAACTCACTACCCTGTCCTGTAACAGAGTCAAAAAATCCTGAGAACCTGTCTTGAAGATTGTCTGGATCGAGAGAGTTTACAGTTTGATTAAAACCTTGTGCAAGATTTGTGATTCCGACCAGTCCGGGGAACTCATCGATGCCTCCATCTGTGTTGTATTCATTACCGCTTCCACCTTGTGCTTGACGAGTATCTTTATCAAGCAAAGAAAGCCCAGACAAGATTTCTGTTTGTTGTTGGAGCAATGCCACAGAGGAAGTTACTTGATTTGACTTACGAGAGATAAACTCAAAAACGTTTTCTGGTCGTCTTCCGTCTGGAAGAGCGGTGGGATCAAGAACAGTTAAGACTCCCTGTAATGCCTCACCTGCTTCGTCTGCCATTAACTGAACCCCACTGCCCACAGCACCTTGAACTTCATCAACAAACTCACCAACTGTATTGAAAGCCTCTGTGATTAACGCCTGAACAGGATTGGTGAAAAGTTCGCCACTGATTGCTTTATTGATTAACTCTTTTTGTTTATCGTCAAGCGGCAATAAATCTATAACATTACATCCAGACAGATCAATGAAGTCTTGATTGATGCTAGGCAAGGATAGATTGTTAGTTGAATAGGCACTCATGGCACAATCACCGTATAGTTTCCAGTAACAATAGGAGATCCATGTGAGTTGACGCTACCAAGTCTCGCACACGGAGAACCGCTCACAAGGACTGTGTAGTTGCCAGTCACGATAACGGATGGTGGTTTTTTTGGACACGGTGACACAGCAGAGCCTGCAAAGGCAACAGGCTTACCGGCAGCAAGAACAGTATAGTTTCCAGTAATCACTGTTCCTCCACATGCGACTCTACTACCAACCGTTGCAATCGTCATCAGATCTCCACCCATGCACTTGTCATTCCTGTACCACCGGAACCACCAGTCGTACCATCGGTGATATAGTAAAACAACCCACCGGATATTGTATTTAGCCAAATATCACCAACGTTTGCCACGTTTGGAAGATTTGGTCCGACGAACTTGGCAGTTGTTCGAGAGAAGTTTCTCACAGCAGAGTTTGTGATATCTTGGGTAATACCAAAGACACTTGTGGTTTTAAAGTCTTTGAGCGGTCTTGTTGTTGAAAAGTAAAGATTGAAGTCATCAAGGTAAAGTTTTGCACCCCGCACAATCTGTGGGATGATTGGTGCGACTGTGGTTTCAAGGGCGACCTTGAACGGTCTTCTGTTTTTGTTGGTTTCGTAAAGTCTTCTCAACTCGTTTATTTGAGAAATGGTTAGTTCTGGATGTGCAGTAATGATTTCACCATTTAGCATTGGACGGTTGATACCATGTCCACCCTCAGTGATCATTTCAATAAAGTGATATCTTGCAGTCACACCTGACGGATATGACTTTAGGTACTCGGCATATTTTGGCTCTTCGACAAAAACAAAAAACTCAAACCCAGAGGCGAGAGTATATTCGATAAACCTTTTACCAGCCCCACTTATACCTTTTACTTCAACATATTCTGGCATTACAAAACTCCTTACGCTGGTATGTCATCTGGATCAGGTGCGCCGTTGAGATTGATTGGGAATCCTCGGATATCTGTTTGAAGTCCATTGATGGTTGCTTTGCCAAGGACGTTCAAACCAAAGTCACCGATAACAGTGACATCCAAATCTTTGAGTGAGGTAATCTTTGCACCCTGCGAAAGAATCACACTCGTCGCTCCATCGAGTTGAACATTACATGGACCCACAACATGTAAATCGTTCTCACCCATGACAACTGTATAGTTTTTGTTTACAACCTTTAGGGTTCTCTCACCATCAGGTCCGATTTCTTCAAAGGTTCCTGAGCGGTGGTAGCGGTGCATTCTCTCTGCACCCGGAGTGTCATCAAACTCTTCAACGTGACCACTTTCGGTGAACTTGACATGGTTGAATGGATATTGTGCAGCGTATCTTGGTGGTGGTTCGCCGACAGGGACAAAACTATAAGGAATGTCTGGGTCGGCTGCGAGCATTCCGTCAAGATTGTTTAGCCTTGTTTCAACCGGCACGCCACCTGCACCACGAGCAAGAGAGTTTGTATCCGTGGCTGCGTTTGGACCCTCATCAAGAGGATAGTTTCCGTTTGGATCTTGGAAGCCCTCTCCGGGTCTTAGATCACTCGGCGCACGCAAAGCACCGAGTGTTCCAAAAATGACAGGGTTTTGAGCAGACATACCGTCCCTAAAAAATCCAACAACCCAAGTCCCCTCGACAGGACCGAGAGGTGTAGTGCCAATGCCACTGACCCCCGCAGATGTAATAGGCTGAACAGGGTGCGCCCATGGCAAGTCTTCGGTAGGCAAGTCTTGTTTCTTTTCAGTATGGTATCCAACACATCGAACTTTTACGCGACCCAACTGTAGGGGATCGTTTCGGTCTTCAACCACTCCCTGAAACCAAACCATTTGTGGATTCATGTTACCTCCGTGCTGGTGTTGTATCTGACCGCAGTCTTAGGTGTGGTTCGGTAGTTTCTTGTTAACGCCAACGACATCCTGTGAGTGTTTCCCGAAAACTCAAAGTTATGACTAAGTGCAGACACTAAGTAGGAGCCAGAGATATCCTCGTCAATGTCACTCTCTGATTGTGAAGTGTTGGGTGGGACAGAAACACTGACCCGCATGCCTGCTTCGAGAATGTGATTTCCCGGTACTGTGATGTTTAGTTGAGTATCATACATCATCACTTTTTGACTGTTCATATTCAAATGTCCTTCATCATCAATGTAAAGGTTTGGGTCTGGCTCACCTTGATCATTGTTGTAACTAAAACTTGAAACATCAAAAGACTCAATATTACCAAACCCACCAAACTCGTCTTGCTGACTACTTGGTATGTTTACAGGGTATTTATCTCCAGATTCAAGGTATGGATTTTGAGATGCGTAGTTGAATAGTCTTCTTTGAAGTTGCTTTGTCGTGATGTCAAACTCGTACATTTTAGATCTAAATGCACCCTGCTCCATTTGATTCAAACGATTGCCAATCGTTGCAAAATCCATCGTTTCAATGCTAAACATCGCAGCCATTCTCTGATCAATAGTTTGCTCAAATCTGGCATCTGTATATTTCTTCACATAACCAATCACCGGCTGTCCTGAGTTCAGCCCTTGCATTGACGATAGTTTGAATCCAGTCAAGGTTTCATGCATCTTGTATCCGAAATCGTTTGATGTTGAAATCAAATCACTAAGCACAGACTGAACCATGCTCGCAGGACTCTGGAATGGAAAAGCATACTTTACTGGAGTAGCCGTTTCTGTCCCAATCTTTTGTTGAAGGAGTGAGTAGCGGGAATCAAAAAGGTCAAGTGATCGGTTGCTAGTATCTTGGTACAGGGAGTCATCTAAGAAGTCAGGCAAGCCAACTCTGTCTGGGTTTTTGCGATCATAAAAGTGTTCTTCCATCAAATCAAAAATCGGTGCGATGCCAACACCAGAAATACTTCGACTGATCTTTTTATTTGAGTTTACAAAAGCAGAGGCAGAGATAAGTTTAAGTTCAACAAAGTCACCCTGTTGCTTTGGCATTTTAGTCCGCGACACATCAATCACTTTCATGACAAAGACAGAGCGAGTGTTCACGACATCGCTTGGGAAAACTCCACCAACGTTGTTTTTGATTCCAGTGGGCAGTGGCGTTCTGAAAGAACCAACAATGTATACATCATCTCTGAAATCATAAAACCTTAAAATGTTGTTTGCATCTGTAAATGTTAGAGATCCAGTCATAAACATTTTTTCAATGTCTTCGTAAAGTGAGATCGTGTCAACAACACCTAACATGTTAAATGCAGATCCACCCTTGACAGCGTTCAAGGATTCAAACTCAATATCTCCCGGCTTTTCATATTGGTTACGAGTCACGGAACAACTTCCTCATCTCAAGTTCGAGAGCAGGCACAAACTGTGGGTTCAAGATGAGCAGTTCTGATTTGTCCGTATTATCTTTGAACTCTTTCACGCGGTTGGTGATTATGTAAGTGCCTATGCTGTTATAGACATAATCGAAAAGAAGAGTTGGTGTTCCAAACGTAACCGCAGTCCCAAAGTCAGCACTTGTGCTTCCAATAGATGTTTGCACACCATTTGAGTCTGGAATAGATGCGAGCGGATCGAGTGGATCGGAACTAGACCCCTCAGTGTTTTCTGCGAAGTAACTCGGTGCTTCTAAACTGTCCACTGCTTTTTGAACTGTCGCTGTCAGAACTTCGACTCGATCATTCAAAATAACAAGCGTATCATCACGTTTGAAAGACCCTGCTTGATCAGTAAGTTGTATAGAGCCTAAAGAGTTGTCAAAACTTTTGACTGTGCCTCTAGGCTCTCTGTTGTATACGGTTGAGCCATCGTCGTTTGTGGTTTTAGTGATTGCCAAAGTGCCAATCGTGATTCCTGCGGTTTCGAGAGACACGGGAAAAGATGAACCAACGTCAGATAAGAACAATGTTTGCCCATCGTATTTTTTGCTCATAAAGTTGTCGAAACCAACGGTCGATAACGCCACTCCATAGAATGGATCAATAACTTTATTAAACAACATAATGACCCACGAAAGTCTTGAGTCACCGTAAAAGGATTGGGCGATTCTTTCAAGAGTGTCACTATCTTTCATCTTATAGGTGGTGAACTCTCTATCACTTTCGATTGTCTCGTCAGTGAACACGACTTTGCGTAAAATATCTTGAATCTCAACACGATTATTATCGATCACTTTTCGTAATGTGGGGTAGTCTTTGAATAGCATTTTTAGAATCCTTGCAAGACAAACTGCTTGTTCATTGTGATTGCTTGTGACATCGAAAGAGTCATCTCAACTTGTGAAGGAACGCCGTTGACAAAGAATGATGACTTTGCTTGGGGTGAATAGTTTACAGATACACCGGAGACAAAGCACCGACCAATGCGAGGAATCTCGGTGTTTTCAATCAACCTGCTGTTAACTTTACCAACATTAACACCACCAACAGTATCAAGACTGGCTCTTCTACCAAACGTGTCGAACCCACTTTCCAATCCAACTGAACTTTGTATCTTTGCCTCATCTTCGTCAAGCAAAGTTGTTCTGAAAAACTTCACATCAGTTTCGTGTGGAGCGAAGTAAAGCAAAGTGCTTTCTGCGAGTTCTGGAACAGAGTGAAAGCGAAAAGCCTGAATAATGTTTTGCATCATCACCGCTTCCTTTGGACTTGTTGGTGCAAAGGTGAAAGTAAACTGAAACGATTTTCTTGCCATTCCTTTAAATGCAAGTTCATTGTACGGGTTTGTCGCCAAGCCGAGTTTTGCTTTCATTGAGGAATACAAATCCAATCCACCAGCCGCCTCACCGATCACAGCCTCGGCAGCAGAAGCAGCCTTGGATGCAACCACGGAAGCCGCTCCAAGTTTCAAGGCAGTCTTCAAAGTTTCTGTATTGCCTGCACCAGTTTCGTAAAAAATCCTAGTGGCACTTTGACTGGCATCGTCATAATCAATGGTGTCTGAAAATGAAAGGTTATTGGGAACGTAAAGAAAAATGCGATCCATCGATGCCTCTCTGGCTCGATTCAAACGAACATCTTTAACCTGTTCCAGATTTGCTCTGAGATTCGCCGCATCGACAAATGCATCTCCAGCCACTCCTCTTATCAACGCCTCATCTTGAGGGGTTCCAAATGCACTCCTATACGGTCCTTGTGCAAGGTTTTCGTCTATGATTGCCTGTTGTCCCGCCTGCACTGCCTGATCAATAGCATCAACCTGTTGACTATACTGATCCGAAGTTTCCAATGTAGAGCCTGTTACCTGTTGAATAACATCTCTTGTAATATCAACGACTGTGTTTAGACCACCCGCTGCGAGAGTTGCAAACTGAGTTGCCTCCTCCTTTAGAGTCTTATAATCTTTTTTAAAGAACTCGAATGAAATCACGTTCGGCAATCTTGCACCATCATCATCAAACATATCAATCGGATACCGCATGTCCCGAACAATATTATCCTCACCAAGAACACCTCTGTCACTAAACTTGGGTTGACCAAAGTTTGTATTTGCCGCTAGTCCAATGGCATTGCCAGCGATGTCTGCTGCTTTATCAAAGATACCAACCTCGCTATCGTCTGTGTCTTGTGATTCACCCGCTGCTTCAGCCTCATTTGACGCTCCAGCATTTTCGAGTAGTCTTAACGCTTCGGGGAGGGCATCATCAGCGGAGGCTGCGACGAACGGTTCCCCCTGAAGTCTAGCGGCTTCTTCGGCTTCAGCGATCACCCGTATTTGTTCGGCTTCGTTGGTTGGAGGAACGAAAGTTGAGGTATCTTCAACGTCAAACGCCACTCCTGATTGCTGTTGATTTTGTCGTAGCGCATCAATAGCAGCCTGATTAGGATTTTCGGCAGCGTTCCGAGCCTCTTGGGCTTGTCTCAGTAACTCGTTTAGTGTTTGCTGTGTTGGTGGCTCTGCCATGTATCGCTCCTAAATATATGTATGGCGTATCGTGGCAAGTTCCAACCAAAGAATCCTTCAAAATATATGGGCGACCCAACCAAGATTCAGTATCGATCCCTGTGGGAGCGAAAGTGTATGTTGATGTTTGATGATAATCCAAATGTCATTCGCTGGGCATCCGAAGAACTAGCCATTCCATATGTATCACCTGTGGATAGAAAGCGTCACAGATACTATCCTGACTTTTTGATCGAGATGAAGAATCGTAAAGGTCAGATCGAAACTGTATTGATTGAGGTTAAACCTTACAAACAAACTCAGGTTCCAGCAAAGCCAAAACGAAGAACAAAGACCTTCGAAAACGCTGCAAAGACCTACCTAGTAAATCAAGCCAAATGGGACGCGGCAAAGATTGTTTGTGAAAACAAAGGGTGGGAGTTCAAGATACTTACGGAAAAAGAAATCTATGGCAAGCGATAACCCAAAGAAAGACTCAGCAGTTGACTTTCTTCGTGATATTATACCTGCCTTTGCAGGGTCGTTAGATCGCTCCAGATCGGCTCAACTCGGGGTAGAGCAAAGAAGCGTTCGGTCTGTCAGCACCTCTGACGTAGGGCGTGTG
>CAACVD010000608.1_pt3 | contig 14429 bp, 16 predicted proteins | sample 2381771 | NCBI WGS metagenome assembly CAACVD01 (sample SAMEA5211965, study PRJEB30684) | marine metagenome | biome: Marine; feature: Epipelagic; material: Water | collected 2015-10-15 | depth 15 m | reverse complement strand
AGGTGGGTGACTAAAGATGAGTAAAACAAACAGTGCTATGTTTCTGAAGTGCTTGGAAGAGATTTTCAGAGAATGGGATGATGAATGATTATATGGGAACTGTGTCACGGCATTTGGTGTTGGAGTAGGTTCAGACCATGAAGACTCATTTTCTAGGAGTATGTGTAATGTGCGAATGGATAACAACTATTGAGTGGTCTAGACAGGGTTGCTTCTGTCAGTTGTGCGGTGAGTATGTATGAAGCAGTGGATGATTAGGAAGTTGATTTCCTTCATGGGTCATACCTATGTTTGGTTGGATAAGAAACTAGACCATCCTGAAGGACCAGTTCTAGGATTGGAGATTGATGATGACTTCGCTGCAATGAGTAGGTATGAGTTGTGTTGTCATATCGAGGATAAGTTCGGGTTGGAGAGAGACTCCTTTTGGAAGTTGGAATCAACACAGAAGATTCGTTATTGTTCACAGACTGCTAGGAACATCCTGACACCTAAGAAGAAAAGTCGAAAAAAGAAATCTTCATAGAACGACACCATCTCGGATGTAGCATGTCGTGGTTCAATGTCATCAAGAAAGAACTGCCTTTCAATGATTTAGTCAATGAAGTATTGAATGAGTTGGATGACTATCTCAATAGTAACTTGGAGGTTAGTGGTGACTATGATGATGAGAAAGAAGGCTATCGTGATGCTAGGACATCCGGTTTGTATATTGACTACCCTGATGCGGAGATTAGAATAGAACCCGGAACGACAGATGATGAAGATGATGACATCACTGTTGAATATGATTTATACTTCAATAGTGTTAGACTTGGTTCTTACACTGGGCCTGATGGTCACTACATCGCAGCAGAAGATTGGGGAGACTCTGACAGAGAAGACTTGGAAGAATTGCTTGAGGCATTGAAATGAGTTGGTTCGATGTTCTCAAAAGGAATCCTTTGGAATATGCTATGGCTATGAGAGAGAGGATGGGAACTGCCAAACCACAATCTCAACCTACTCAACAAGAGTCAGGAGAAGTTTGTGCTATCTGTCGTGGAAAAACATTCATGAGGGGAAGTGTCAATTCAAAGGGAGAGAAGATTTGTGAACTCTGCAAGAAAAGAGGCTACGATACAGCAGCAGATAGAGCGGCGGCGATTTAAGATGAGTTGGAAAAGTACAGTAAGAAAGCAAGATAAATTCACAGAGATGAATATTAAAGAATTTGACTTACAACCCGATGCGTTTAGTCCTCGTAGGCAAGCCTCAATAGGTAAAATGAGAACAGCACATTTTGATGTTTTAGAATTACTAAACGACTTAGAAGATTACACAGATGGGGATTTACAGCAAAATGAGAAATTATTGAAAGACACTACAACTAAGGAAATAGAGTCACTAATTGCAGGGTTAAACAAAGTAGCCGTCTTATTGGGTTCTTTGTCCATTCCATTTTCAGGTCGATATTGATGAGGTAGATGTTCTATGAGTTGGAAAAATATACTGAAGGTTGACCCTAATAAAATAAACCAACAAACGAAGATGCTAATCAGGCAAGAGTTCAACAGAAACATGAAGAACGATATCAAGAGTTATATGGAGTCTACAATTGCTCAAGGTAAGATTCCAAGTGTTGTAATTCAATTGAATCCTAAACAACAAGATAATCAGATGAAAAGCACAATGACAGGAACTACTTACATCATAGGAGCATTATCATTTGGGGCTATGGGACAGCCAAATAGAAAGGTTCTCATGCAAGAAATATCCCCATTGTTGAATGCTGAAGGTTATCAGACTAAAGGACCGGGGATGATGGGAGCATTGCAAGTTCAACTTTCACCTGAAAAAATAAACCAAGTTAAGACTAACAATCCAACTATGATGAGGAATCTCAGTGCGAAGGTTGGTAACATACTTTCTAGAAATCAACAACAACAACAACAAAAACTACCACCTGCAAAACCTGAAGACTTGCAATTTGCTTAGTTGAGTTTTGGAAATGTCTTTAGTCCAAGGTGTGTTGTGGAGGTTCAGGTTGTGTCATCAGCATCAGAATCATCTTGGTTTAATTTACTGCGTATGGCTGGCAGTATTACCACAACCACAGCCCCTGCCCTAATGGGAAGAAAGTTTGGAGGGAAGAAGAAACGTGGCAAAAAAACCAGTCAAGAAGATGAGGATGAAAGTCAACTTGCCGGAAGGCTTGGCCGTAGTATCTGACCAACCATCACCAGTGTTCGCTGATGAGTTTTCCCAGTGGGAAACAGAAGCAAAGAAGCCACTTCCTGATAAGTCGGGTTCTAACACTGTCCTTGAATGGATTAACAAGATGGGCAAGGTTGGCAGAAAGAAAGGTAAAGTTGCAGATGGCTCTGTTGGAAACTTCCCACCTAAAGCACCAATACCTGAATTCATAAAACTCGCAAGTGCTGTTGGTAAGGAGAAGAATCTCTCAGAGGCACAGTTCAATGCTGTTAGGGATTTGAAGAAGTACATAGATGACAACGACAATAATAACAGTAAAGTAAATCCAGCCAACATAGAGTTCAATACAATAACTAGGTATCGAGAGGAAGAGGGAGAAGGAAAGCCAATTTCTTTTGGTAAGGTCTACGGAGATTATCGAACTCGCACATACGTCAGATTCAGAAACAGATATCGTGATGATGATGTCCCTACTGTTCCTGCTGGATGGTACAGTGATAAGAAAGGTGAAGCGAAACCTCCTGTTTGGCAAGCGATATGGGGCAGGAAAGATGCGAATGACACTTTCAAGAGTGAGAGTCTCAGAGAGATATGCGAAGGTTTTGATGGTGTATTAGAGCAACTAACATTTCAGACCAAGAGAGATTCACCACTGAAGGTTGGAGGCAATGGAACTGCTGAGTTCTTGATGAACAATGTTCCCGGTTTCAGGGCATTTGTTCAGAAGACAGTGAATGACACTGCCAACTATCGTTTGCCGAATGGAAATTACAGAGCAAAGAGAGCAATGAACGTGCAGAGGAAAACCCCAATTGCTTACAGATTGACCGACCAGCAATCGGATGCTATTCTAGGACACATAAATGCCAAGGTGAATATAGACTTGGAGAATATTTTCCTGAATGTTAACTGGCGACAGATGGAACATGCTGCTAAGATGTTACCTGAGTTCAAGTCGAAGTATGGAAAACAATCTGTTCAAGAGAAAACGGATGTTTCTGAAGATGGAGTTAAAAAATCACAAGAGAAATCCCCTGTTTCTCTAAGTTGGAAGGATATCATAAAGGTGAGAACATGAAGTGCATAGGATTGGATGACGTAGATGAAGATAACATGGCAGTAGGCAGTTGTTGCCCGTACTGTTTTAGGAATTGTAGGTGAATTAGATGAGTTGGAAAAATATCCTGAAAGAAGAGATGACTGAGGAAGAGAGAAAGGAGTATATGGAGAAACTAGCAGAGCAATCTAGGCTCTTTGATAAATATCGAAAGGAACTAGAGGGAACTCCTGAAGCATTCAGACCCGGAGAAACTTTGGAACAACATCAGAAGAGACTTGGTTATTAGGTGAGGATATGATTACGAGAAAGCGTTGTCCTCTCTGTATGCATGAGGATAGGAGTCAACTTGAGGCTGATTTGGAAGCCATGAGTTACTCGGCAGACGCTTTAGACCAACAGATGAACTGGAAGAGTGGAACTACTTCACGACATCAGAGGAATCACATGGGGGCATATGTGGAATCCGCCAACCCAAGTTGTAAGATTTGTTCTCATCCTATGAGAGCAGAGTTGGAGGAGCAGATTCACAGTGGAGAGATGAGTCCCTTAACTGCTTCACGCATAGTTGAATGCACAGAAGACCAAGTTGTTCGTCATGTGGATAAACATCTTAAGCCAATTGTGCAGAGGTCTGCTGCAAACATGATTGCCAAGAAAGAGATTGATGAGATTGAGTCATTGACTGCAAACATACAGAGACTAGAGGGAAAGATAGACACTCTATTTGGTGAGGATTCTACTGACCCCAAGTATATCGACTCACTTACTAAACTCGCTAAGGAGATTCGTGAGTCTCTGAAGTATTCCCTAGAGTTCAAGGGTAAATTGGTACATAAGAGGCAAGACACTATCATCGTTCATCAGATGCAAGTCATCAAGGAAGTTCTAGCACAGAACCATCCTGATGTTTGGTTGGATGTCAGAAGCAAGATGGAGGAGAAGTTGCAATGAATTGGTTTAGTGTTCTGAAAGAAGATGATGATGATGGTCCATACTCTGTTGAAAAAACGCCGGAAAAGGTTAAGGCAGCACTAGACAAGAAGAATGAATTTAAAAGAAAGAAGGAAGAAGTTATGCAAGAATATCTTAACTATGTGGACACCTTTGGAGTAGGAGAAAATAGAAAATTAACATCAGTAGGCCAATTAGGTACAATCAATCGAGAAGGTAGGATATTTAGAAAAGTCTATGAAAAGGCTTTAAAAGATACAGGAATTCTTGGACATGGTAAAATAAAAATAGATTATACAAATTATGAACAGTTTGATGTTGATAGAAAAATAAGTGATTTGAGAAATGCTCTTGAAAATGCAAAGGAATTTTACAAAGACGATATTAAGGATTTCTATCGTACTAGAATAAGAGAAAGAAATTTGTATAAAATGAGTTGGTTTTCGGCAATAGGTGATTTACAATGAGTTGGTTTCAAGTTCTGAAAGATGAGGAGACTCCTGAACCTAAGAAGGAAGAGATTCCTGAGTTCAAGGAGAAGGTTCTACCGACAGTTAGGTGGAACAAGAGTCGAAGGGCTAAGATTCTCAACGCTTCAATGAGTGATGACAATCTGAAGGAGTTCCTAGCAGACCCTGAGATTTCTAAGTTAGTAGAGAATAAAACTCAGAGTTTCATTCAGGATATAGAGTTCGTCAAGAGATTGATACAGGATGACACCATTACAAACAGAAAGGGAAACACCTTCAAGTCCCTAAAGGAAATGCTAGGTGCTAGAACCGCAGACATGAGTAAGAGATTAGACAGCATAGGCAAGGCAAAGAAAACTAGCCAAGGCAATATCCGAGAGATAGACTCTGTTGAAAAATTCAAAGAACTGATTGATAACAAGAAAATCAAAGAACTGTTAGAAGCAGTAGAACCAAGAATGACCAAAACTAGATTTAGAGACTTCATAACAAAAGACAAGACATACAGGAAGAAACTCAAGGAAGCATCTTCAGGAACAGATGAAGGGGAAGCCGTGAACGTTCTCCTCCATGATGGTGCGAAGACCTTTGACAGTTACGAGTATACTTCTACCATATCTCCTAGCGTAGTCAAGCAGTATCTCAAGCACGTTCTCAATCTTAGGATGAGCAATTCTACGAAGAACAAGTACATAGATTTGCAGAGTTCAAGAGGCGGAAAGAAGCAACTCATGAATTTCATATTCCATTCCACTAGAGGTCTTCACCCTGCTATCGAGTTCATCTTGGATAACAAGTCGTTCAATACCTCTGCTATGGTGAAGGGTGGTTCTGTTCGCTCATCCAACATTGACAGTTATCTCATTGACAGGCTGAAGACAGGAAGGGAAAGTAGAGTCAAGATTCCTGAGAAACTGAAACAGGCATTTGACTTAGACCCAACTGGTGTAGATGCTGCCGAAGCAACAACAATACTTGAGAGAGCAAAGAAGCAGAGCGATTCTAAATTCATTGATGCATTGAAGGAACTCTACCCTGAAGAGATGAAGGAATACGCAGAAGGTATGCTCGCTGCACAGAGAGGAGATTCGGATGAGGTTGAGGAAGGAAGCACATTCAAGGATTTGCTAGAGGCTATCGATGATGGTATACTAGGTGAGGTCAACGAGGCAATGGGAACTAGCCTAAGTCGAGAGCAGTTCAATGAGCAGAAAGACACACTGAGAGAAATGGTCACTAGACTCGCTGATGGGAAGGGGACTGACAAGGACAAGAGAAAGTTCCCTAATGCAGTGGCAGAGACTGCTGGTGAACATCCCTTCAGTGGAAGTAACTTCACTAGAACTAGGCTTATGGGAACTAACATTGGAACTAAGGCTACCCCTGAGAACATAGTCACAGCACTATCGATGGTCTCCGATATAGTGAATGGTGGATTCACGGACATGGAGATAGAGGATTACTTTGAGGACATTGAGGAACTGGAAGGTTCTGAGAAGTTGAAGAGGATGGATGAGTTCTTGGATGAGATTAGAAGTGACTACGAGAAGACTAGAACATCGTTCATAGAGAGAATAGCAGATAATATGAAACTCGTTCTCAAAGAGGGTATGAAGGAAAAACTGACATTCGATAGAGGAGACACAAGGATGGACTATCTTGAGCCATACCTATACATTAAGAAAATATTGAGGATAAGGGATTGAAATGAGTGAGGAGTTTAGCAAACTGATGCAAGAGGGATTCTCAGGTTTAGTGGATTTGCTAGGCAATAAGAGAAAGGCCAAGGATTACACTCGCTCATTGACTGATGCTAATCTATTCATCGACTTCATCGAGCAGAACGAAGTGGGAGAGAGAATCTCCGTAGATGATTCCAAGGCTCAAGATATAAAATCACCAATATTGGCTAGGGATGATAGTGGTAACATAAGGTTGCAGACATACCTATCCGTTCTCACGAATGTTCAGGCTTCACAGAAGATACTGGATAAGGTAGAAGTCAAGTATCCGGGTTTTACTTTTCTAAAGCCTGACACACAACGACAGATGTTGAACAAGTTGTTGGATAAATATGAAGTGACACTCACTCCTTCCGTTCAGAGAAAGGTGGGAGGAACTTCAACTTCAAACGTGGAATTGAGGAGAAAGTTAAATCGCAGTTTGGCTATATTCTCTGACAGAACAACTGGTAGGGAAATTACCAGTGGTATGCTTGACAGAGTTAGACCTGAGAAACTTACGATAGATTCAGACGCATCCCTCAATGACAAGAGAACTGCACTAGAGGTGTTCAAGGAACAACCCGAAAATATCAAACCAAAACTTGAGCCTTTCATCGAGTTGTTGGAGAAGGTTCTGAGAATGGATGGAGACAAGGAGAGACTCAATCAACCGAGTGATGTCCTGCAAGACTTGATTGGGCAAGGTGACTTGAGACTCACTAAGAACAGAGAGAAGATATATGATTATTGGAAAGGCATCAATGATGAGTTTGAAGAATTAGAAGATGCACACAATACGATGAAGGAGGTGTTTGAGAAGGCATATCCCAAGACTAAGGATATGCAAGACCAAGAACTCGCTGGATACATTGATGAGTTCAAGAAGTACAATGCAAGTGATTTGAAGTATGTGTATGAGTATGGTGGGGTTGGTCTCACTACACTAGATGCGAAGAGCAAGACACTTGAGGTTCTAGACTCGTTCCTAGCCAAGATACAGGAGAAGCCTGAAGCAGTGTATGGTGCTCAGGGTAATGCGGATTTACCTACTGGTACTGGATACAAACAAAGTGAAGATAGAGGTGGTGGTCAAGTTGGTATCATGGATGATGGTAAGGAGATAAGTCAGAAGAGAAGACTAATTCGGGACTTCGCAGAGTTGATTCGTGGGGAAGTTATAGGAGTAGACGTAGACCCACTCTACGCATTCTCTTGGAAGAGGGGAATGTCAGGTTTCAGGGTATCGCCCACTATGGCTAACGAGATGAAGAAACTTGAGAACAGGCTGAAGAGAACTGCAATAAGACTTGACTTGGACAACAGGGACATCCGAGAGATGAAGCAATACATCAAGGACATCGATATGAAGTCGGTCATAGGTGAGGGTGACTTCTTCCTACCATATCAAGCAGATGTCATTGAGACAATCTATGATTCCAAGCAGTTACAAGGAGAAAAAGAAACAAAGAAGGCTGATGATAGAAAAATAGAGAAGTACCTCAAGAATCTCTCTCAGTTTATCTCAGCAGGTTCTGAGGCAGAGCAACCAACAGGGGCTGGTGTGAGTGAGGGTGAGAGAGTTCCAGCAGACCCCAAAACAGGTAAGAAATTTGAGACTGTCCAAGAGGGCAGAGGAATGGCACTTCCATCTGAGGGTGCTTTCAGAAGCAAACTTCCTGCCCTTGAACAAGTAAGCATAGACATAGAACGAGAGAAAAAGAATGCAGAAGGAGAGACAGTCACAGATGACAAGGGGAATGCACAGATAGAAACTATCACTGTTAATTTAGAAAAGGCACTTGACCGATTGCTGAAAGCAGTAGAGGCATATTACATAGACCCCGCTACCTCCGATTCAAAACCAAAGACAACAAGATTTGAGTGGCAGAATACTCAGGTGCTTTCCGTGTTGGGAAGAAAGAGAATGAACAATAATGCATTCATCACCATGATGTCATTGGAGAGGCAAAATGTGAGTGGATTGCTATTGGATGAGGTTGACCTGAGACTAATAGTGAACTTACTAAAGAGACTAGCGAGACCAGTTTCAAAGCAGACAGTTAACACATTCATAGAGACAACCGAGGATACTGCTAGGGCTGTTGATGACGCATTTGAGGGTAATGATGCGAATGCAGTCAGCACAGAGTTCGGAAGCATGGCGTACAGGATTTTGAAGAAGAACGGTATTGAAAATGCGAATGACATGGAATTCGGTGTTGGGTCTAAGAAGACACTAGAAGAGTGGAGCAAGGAATATGACACAAACAAAGTCTACCCATTCCAAGCACTGTATTCCCATGTCACAGGAAGACAAGAAAAATACAAGAAATTAGGAGGGAACTTTGTTGCACTCATATCTGACATTAAGAGACTAGAAGACAAACTTGATGTGATTAGAAAGACACAACTAGAGAGGAACTTCCTGAATGCACATGACAACATAAGGAAGATGATGAGAAAACCAGTATACTATGCTATAAGTTCAGTCGATGACTATGAAGACATGGAGCATACTCTAAAATCCATGAAATCCAAGTTCAACATAGATTTGACTGCTATGGAAGTAGATGGCATAGTCAAGGAACTCGACTCTATGGAGAATCTGAGTCGAAAGTATGGGATATCAACAGAGGGGGTCTATTACCTCAAAGCAGTACATAGGTGATAGACGAATGGAAGTAGACAACTTAGATTTTATGTCCTCTATGGATATGGAACTTTCAAAGAACTCTTTTCCTTATTTTTTCAAGAATGTGCTAGGAATGATGTATCCTAAGTATATGGAAGAATGGTTAGAAGGAATGGAGAAAACAGATAGAACTGTTATCATCTGCTCAAGAGACCACGGAAAATCAGTTTTCATGCACTGTTGGGTTGTTTGGAATCTTATCTTTCAAGAACCTCCGTATCAAATGCTTTACATCTCATCCAACCAAAAGCAGACTCTTGTTCACATGAGGGAGATTGACAGATACTTCAACCATCCAGCACTGAAGAAATACAAGCCTAGTCGTGGATGGGCAATCGGAAATATTCAACTTACCAATGGTAATGCGATTCTAGAGCGTTCCGTTGGTTCTCAGATTCGTGGTCTTCACCCGCAGGAGATTATCATTGACGACCCTTTGAAGGAGTTCAGTCTCGCTGGTATTCAGAGAGTAACAGACTGGTTCTTCGGTGACATGATTCCTACTCTACACCATACTTCCAAGTTGAGAATGATTGGAACACCGTTTACTTACACTGATATTTTTGCACAATTAGAGGAGAACGAAGCATACACTGTAACAAAATACCCATGTCTCAATGCTCTGAATGAACCACTATGGCCTGAGCGTTGGGCGTATGATGCACTCATGCAGAGAAAGGCTGAGATAGGTTCTCTAAAATTCACAAGAGAATATCTCTGTGTTCCTATATCTACTGGAACTGCTCTGTTCAATCCTGAGTTCATTGAGAAATGCAAGAACAAGGAGTATGTGTTGAAACTAGGAAATAGGAAAGAGAAGGGATATCGCTACTATGTCGGTGTTGACCCTGCTATTTCGACTGATGGAGATTACAATGTTATCACAGTTCTAGAAGTAGATGATGAGCAGAACAAGGCGATAGTTCATGTTGATAGAGCAAAGAACATACAGTTCAGAGAGAACATAGAGAAGATTCGTCTGATTGGAAAGGTGTTTGAACCGGAGGAGATTCTATTTGAGACCAACACATTCGCAAAGGCATTTACACAGGAATTGAAGAATATGACAGATTTGAATGTCAGAGACTTCAATACAACTAGAAAGAAGAAACAGGAGATAATTCTAAATCTTCAAATGAATATTGAGAATCAGAAGATAATCATGCCGTATGGAGATAACGCAAGTCGAAGGCTTACTGGTGCATTGATTGAGGAGTTATCCATGTTCTCAATAACAACATCAGGAAGGTTTGAGGGTGTGGGAGCACATGACGATTTGGTTATGAGTTTAGCACTTGCAAACGCTGCTTCACAAGGAACAGGAGAACAGTTCATTCTACTGGATGACTTGGACATCTTTGATGAACCTACTACCATTCGGAGTAGTGTGCCGGGGATACTCGGCTTGAATTTTTGAGGGTTAGAGATGGGTAAAAAAGGAGATGAACTCAGGGAAGCAGCAGAACTTGCTGACCAAGAGGAAGCCCTCGCCGCAGAAAGAAAAAGAATCACTGAAGGTATGAAAACCGCTTGGTTGTCAGAACAGCCAATCGCTAGTCATACTGACATAGCGAAGAAGTTTGCAGAGGAACATCGACTAACATTGAGCGATGCACAGAGACATCTCTCTATCGACCTCAAGAAGTATGAGATAGAAGGAAGAGACGTTCCTGCTCTAATCAAGGAGTTGAAGAATTATCGAAGAACCTTGAAGGGTGAGGAGAAGATAGCAGTAACCAAATCAATTTCAAATCTAATCAACTCATATTCAGACCATTTGGATAAGAGCATAGACAGAGTGTACTGGTTGAGAAAGTACAAGCCAGCACTAAAGGATATGACCTACAATGAGGAGAATATCATTAAACTCTCTATGGTCAAGGAAGAAGAGACTAGGAGAAAAATCATAGATTCACTCTGCAAGTATTGGGAGGACAAACTTGAGAGAAACGGTATGCCTTTCAACGCTGAGTACGCTAAACTGTCAAAGAATATGTCTTCTCATAAAAGGGAGTTCAAGGATATACTGAACAAGTACATGGTAAACGTAGGTCCAAAAGAGATACTAAAGAGACATATTACAAGACTGGTTTGTGAAGAGCAGGGAATATCATCAAGACAGATTTACGAAAGACTACCTACTAGCATATCTAGAAAGACATCTCCCGCTATAATATCCAAGTTGGCTAAGTCTGAGAACATAACAAATGTCAATGGTGCATTGTATAAGATGAGCAGCGAGATAAAGAAAGACATTTACGCATATACTGCGGCATTCATAGACTCCGATGGCTATATTACAATGGATAAAAATCACAACCCTAGAGTTGGTTTAGTTGCTACCGGAGATAGAGGTAAGGCGTTTATGTTAGAGATGCACAAGTCTCTAGGATGTGGTAGACTACATCTAGACCAAAAATCTCCACAGGATACTAAACCAATTAATCGACTAAATTTTTATTCTCAAAAAGACGTTACGGATTTACTAACTAAATGTCTTCCTTTCTTTAGATTAAAGAAAAAGAATGCAGACATACTTCTAGAATTAATGAGAATGAAGAAAAGTCATAAGAAGGCATCTTGGTATAAGGCTAGAAAGGTTGAACTTTTCAAACTGATGAAATATGAGAACCATAAGGATGATAAAAACTATGATTTCGGAAAGTATGAAATCGACATAGATACTGTGGCAAAATATTATGATAATGGAAAAATGTCAGAGATGGATAAATTAGAAAATGCAGAATCTATAATAAAGAGCGAGGATGAATAAAATGGTAGAAGAAAAAAGACCCTCCTTGTTCCAGCGTCTAACACGCAGGACAACCCCGAAGCCCGAAGACAGAACGATATACAACCCCGGTATACAAGAGAAAAACACCTCTTACCTGATAACTGGTCCTGTTATCTATCACGTTGCATTCCAATCAGTGATTACTAGGACATGTGTGACTCAGTTGAAGAACGAGATATTCAGGAGAGGATACACTTGGGAGGAGAAGTTCACTGCCAAGTGTGGAGACTGTGGTAGGGAACACAAGCAACCTGCTTTGGAGTGTGTAGAATGTGGTAGCACTAATTTGGTTAAACCCGATAGAGGCCAACTCAAGTACATCCATGAACTGCTAGACGGTTATGTGAACAAGTCAGAGCAGTTGTTCATCGATGTTCTCAAGGAACTTGAAGATGACTTGAACATCATGGATGATGCATATCTAATAATGGTCAAGGAATACTATGTAGATGGAAACGGAGATATCCGTATGCACCGAATCAAAGAGGTATATCGTGGAGACCCTGTTAGTATGCACATATATGCAGATGACAATGGTGAGAGAGGACATGAGGGCTATACATGTTTAACTCATCGTGACCAAATCACGAAAGACCCATCAGCAGTCTGTGACCTGTGTGGTTCTGACCTCCATCCTGTTCACTATGTAAACCGAGCAAACGGAAAGGAGCAAGCGTTTATTGAAGGAGAGGTTCTACACTTCAGCAAATACTCACCTTCTAGATTGTATGGTAGGTCTCCTGTCATGACAATGTGGAATCACATAACCACATTGATAGCGATGGAGAACTATGTCAACTCTGCATACACCAAGGCTAGGAAACCAAGAGGAATACTCGCAGTTCAAACTAGAAACATGGAATCCATGAAGTCATTTTGGCGTGGCGTAAAGGAGAAGATGGAACAAGACCCGCACTTCATTCCAGTCATGGGTATAGAATCAGAGGGTGGTAAAGGCTCTGTTGAGTGGGTCAATTTCATGGACAGTATCAAGGAGATGGATTACATACAGGTCAAGGAAGACTTGAGAGATAGAATCGCTGCATTCTACGGAGTAAGTAAAATCTTCATGGCAGACAACTCTGCAAGTGGCGGATTGAACAACGAGGGTATGCAGATACTTGTAACCAACAGAGCAGTCGAGATGGCACAGACGATTTGGAACAACTACGTCTTCCCGTTCATGACTGAGGAGTTCGGAATCACAGATTGGGAGTTGAAACTACCGCCATCAGAGGAAGAGGATGAGATTGCGAAACTCAGGAAGAGGGAGATAGAGGTTCAGATTGCAGGTTCGATAAAGAATCTAGGGTTTGAGATAGACATGGATGATGAAGGCAGATTCACTTACAAGAAACCTGACCCCAAACCTGAGCAACAAGGACCAGCACAAGAGGGTGAAGAACAGTTTGAGGTTGACCCTTATGCTGGAACAGACATAGATGCGAGTCAACTCGGACAGTTGCAAGAACAACAATTACTTAGTGCAAGCAAACCACAGGAGAACCCACCTGCAACTAGGAACAAGCCTAGTAGCAGTACAGGACCGGATAAGAGATTCACAGGTCTTCCTGAAGAAGCGGGTAATCAGAACGTGGATAAAAGAACGGAGAGGAGAGTAGGTTGAGCGACATACTTGAGTTTGTCAGAAAGTGGAAGGAAGAAATAGACAGACTCAATGCAGAAACAGATGAAAGACTACGGAAATACTTGGAGGGAGAAAAATGACTTGGCAAGACATCCTGAAGAGAAAGAAGAAGAAGGCTAGGCGAAGGAAGAAGAAGTCAAACGTCAATGCCGCAGGTAACTATACCAAACCCGGAATGAGAAAGAAGATGTTTCAGAGAATCAAGGCAGGTAGCAAAGGCGGTAGAAAAGGTCAATGGTCTGCAAGAAAAGCACAGTTACTTGCTGTACGATACAAAAAAGCAGGTGGTGGCTATCGTGACAAGTAATTGGTTTGACTTGATTAAAAAGAAAAATTTACAACCCTCACAACAGGCTATGGTAGAATGGAAAGATGAAGATTGGGTAGATATGGGAGGAAAAGGCAAGAAAGGAAGATATGCTCCTAGAGCAGTTGCTGAGTCATTAACTCCCAAACAAAGAGCCGCAGAGAACAGAAAGAAAAGAGCAGGTAGAAAGAAAGGCAAGCAACATGTTCCTAGAACAAAAGCAGGAAAAAAAGTCTACCAAAGAATAGAAGGGTGAAGAAAGATGACATGGTTTACTGTTCTAAAGAAAAGGAAGAAACATCCTGCTTTGAAGAGAGCAGGTGTTAGTGGTTTCAGTAAACCCAAGAGAACTCCTAAGCATCCAAAGAAATCACATGTAGTGGTTGTTAGAGATGGTAAGAAAGTCAAGACTATTCGATTTGGAGAACAAGGTGCTGATACAGTAACCGAGAAGAACCCAAAGGGAAAGAGAAAAAAGAAGAGGGCTTCGTTCAAGGCTCGTCATGCTAAGAACATCAAGAGAGGGAATACCTCTGCTGCATACTGGGCAGATAAAGTAAAATGGTGATAATATGAAATGGTGGAAT
>CAACVD010000890.1_pt1 | contig 14432 bp, 20 predicted proteins | sample 2381771 | NCBI WGS metagenome assembly CAACVD01 (sample SAMEA5211965, study PRJEB30684) | marine metagenome | biome: Marine; feature: Epipelagic; material: Water | collected 2015-10-15 | depth 15 m | reverse complement strand
AACGGATATTTTAATGTCGAACTTGATGAACCAAAAGGACATCAATGTCTTTGCCGTGCATCAGGGCGACTGATTACAAGAAAAATTCAACTACTTGTTGGTGACAAAGTTACTGTTGAACTCTCTCCATTTGATCTTACACGTGGTAGGATAACACTCCGAGATAAATAGACTCGTTATCAAATTAAAGTAATTAAACGCGCATATATAAAATGAAACTTGGTGATCATGCACGGATTTTTCGTGAAGCCTTTGGGCAAGAATGTTTAGACAATATTGCTATTCAAGGTTTTATTAAAAAGAAACTTTGGGATATGCAACTAGATCTCATTCAAGAAGAAGCTTCTGAATTTTTTGATGCAGCAGAAGACTTAATGGATTCTCCTGATGACATGGATAAACGTATAAACCTTGTCAAAGAACTCTCTGATTTAGTTTTTGTTTGCTATCAGTTTGCTGCTGCATTCAACATTGATTTGGATGAAGCAATGTCTCGTGTCTTCGAGTCTAATATGAGTAAACTAGATGAAAACGGACAAGCAATCTTCAGAGAAGATGGCAAAGTTTTAAAAGGTCCGAATTATCGGAAGCCAGATCTCAGTGTCTGTGTGCCCCAAGTTTCTACTAAAAAATAATCAGAAATGAGTAACAAAGCAATTGCACGTACTGGCCGTGTCCAAAACTGGATGGATAATCCTACCAATCGTTTGCCTGTCAGCTGTACAATTTTTAAACCTACTGACTCAATGGAAGGTCCTAATGGGATCGAAGCATCATGGAGGTTTGTTTCACATGCGCTCCGCTATGGAGCAGGAGTTGCAGTCCATCTGTCCGGTATTAGAAGCGCTGGATCTGACAATGGACGTGGGCTAGTTGCAAGTGGTCCAGTATCATTTGGAAAAATCTATAGCTGTCTCAATGAACAGCTTCGAAGAGGTGGCGTATACAAAAATGGAGCTGTAGTACTTCATCTTGATCTTTCTCATCCTGACATTTTAGAGTTTATAGAGACTCCTCGTAATGAGCTTCCTTGGGCAAAACGTTGTATCAACATTACCCAAGAAATGTGGGATGAATCAAGTGAAGAGGTCAAAGATGCAGTTCTTGCAGGGATTGCACGAGGAGATATTTGGCTTGCAAAAATTCGCTGGAATCAACATGGTCGCAGGATTTATGCAAATGTATGCCTTGAAGTGTTCCTTGAGAGCCGAGGCACTTGTTTGCTTGAGCACATCAACCTTGCAGCATGTGAAGTGGATGAAATTCCACAAGCATTTGTTGACGGTATGACTGAGCTTATCGAACTGCATAGCAACACTAATGTTGATAGTAGCGGTGAATATCTAGCTCCAGAAATTGATCGGCAAGTTGGTTTAGGTATGCTTGGCCTCGCGAATCTTCTTGCTTTAGAAGGTGTCACTTACAAAGAATTTGCTGATGCATTGGACTTTCATGCAGGCATTTCTCTTGATAATCCTGTGACTCGTGCCGCATCTAAAATTGTGATAGCAATCGATGAGGGCATTAAATCAGCCGCTGCTATTGCACGGTTGCACAACATGGATCGGGCTTTTGCTATCGCTCCTACTGCATCATGCTCTTATCGCTACACAGACCGAGCAGGCTATACAACGGCCCCCGAAATCGCACCTCCGATCGGGCGCACTGTTGATAGGGACAGCTCTACCTTTGGTGTCCAACAGTTTGATTATGGGAATGTCGAAACGGCTGAAGAAGTCGGGTGGGATTCCTATAAGCGCACTGTGGATGGAATCATGCGCCTTCTGCAAGCCACTGACCTAGCTCATGGTTACAGCTTTAACTCCTGGAGTGACGTTGTAACCTACGACAGAGCATTTGTTGATGAGTGGCTTAAATCGCCTCAAACAAGTCTTTACTACTCTTTGCAGGTAATGCAAAATACACAAGCTAAAGACGATGCTCTTGCGGCTTTAGATGGCGACTTTGGATCTATGTTTGGTTTCGATGATGAAACTGACAATGAAATCATTGATTTATTCAATGATCCATCAGCCTGTGTTGGCTGCGCCGAGTAAACCTTTTATTTATAACCATGAAATCTGCAACTCCTTACATCCATCTTCAACAACGCAAACGCACCTGGACTCCAGTTCAAGTTTCTGCTGGAGCGCTGCTGAATGGCGGTGAAGAAGTCATTCAACGAGCTTTGGCACTACGTTGCCTTGAAATTCCCGTAGGTGATTTTATCTCTGAAGCAATGAAGGGCGACTTGCCTGACGTTAAAGGTTGCAAAGAACTTCTTGCTAGCAATGTAGTTGACGAAGAAAAACATGATATCGCCCTTAATTATGCCGCAAAAGCCCATGGCATTCCTGAACGCTTTGAAAAAGAAGCTAAGTACATTTGTAAAACTTGGCTGGAACTCGACCGTCATCCAATACTTAAAGCCGTTGTCCTTGAGAGATCCGTCTTCTTCGTTCTCTTACCGATCTTCCGTTTCTTGGGAGATACCGGACTCCGCACCACTTCAGCCGATATCTCACGCGACGAACAAACTCACGTCGCCGCTAACACCCTTGTCTGCGAGGACCTCGGTCTTAAGTCTGACAAAGAGCTCAATAAGCTTAGGAGAGCTACGGTTGCTTGGGTGCTTCAGTCCCTTAAAGGAGAAGACACTCAAAAGCATCTCTCGTCAAACTTCTGGATGGCAAGTTCAGATAGCTTGTACACCCGTGGCAAGGCAGAAGGTCTTATGAACACTCGTGCTTCTCGCATGCCTGCATTTTTTGAAACTAATAACGTTAATCTTCCTCAATACGCTTAATGCCCACAAAAATTCAAATTATTGAAGAAAATATTTGCCCAGATACTTTTAATGATCACGAACTGCCAACTGATGTACACATCATCACTTTTACAAAAGATGGTGTGCGTCAGTTTGATGCAGTACGGGCTTATTCAAAAGTAGATATTTTTGATGAGTATTATGACAAATTAGGCAAGAATAATCCTATTCACTCTATTGAATCTGGATTTGGTCGTATTAAACCTAAACTTTACGGAAAAATTACACCTGATTAATATGGATAATGCTTACGGTTCTGTTGAATATTATGCTGAACATTTTTCTGATTGGCTTGCAGATATCCAAGCAGATACTCCTGACTATGGAGATAATTTAATTGCAGGTTTAAAATTAGCTCTTACTGATTGGAAGCAATATCACCAGCAGCAAGCTGCTGAATTAGAACGAATTGAACAAAAGGTTAATGAAGAAATCTGATTATCAACAACAGCTTTTACTACTTGTACAAAAATACTCTCAACAACTAACTGTCAAACAGCTTAAAGTACTGATCGCTAAACATGCATAATGCTAAACTTGTTTGGATAACTCCTGATGCTGAAAAGTTAATTGGCAAAATTGCAAGAGTATCGAATCCAAATAATGAAGACAATCCTAATGTCGGAAAACTTATTCAATATCTCATCAAACACAAACATTGGAGCCCGTTTGAAATGGCTTCCATGTGCGTCGAGATTAAGACTACACGCGCTATTGCTCCGCAAATCTTACGTCACCGATCCTTCTCATTTCAAGAGTTCAGTCAACGCTATGCAGTAGCTACAGAAATAAATGTTCCAGATCTACGTCGTCAAGACTTAAAAAATCGACAGAATAGTATCGATGATTTGCCTGCAGAAAAAGTAGATTTTTTGCAACAGCAAATTGATAATCACTATCGAAGTGCTTTAGATATTTATCAAACTATGTTAGATACTGGTGTAGCAAAAGAATGTGCTCGCTCGGTGCTTCCTTTAAGTACAGCTACTCGACTATATATGTCTGGCACAATACGCAGCTGGCTGCATTACGTAGATCTGCGAGGCGCTAATGGTACTCAATTAGAACACATGCAAATTGCTAGACAAATTGGTGATATTCTTGCAGGTCAAGTTCCTACTATTGCTCGCGCAATGTGGGACTGACGCTTAATATAAAGACTGTAAAACTATATAGTCATAATGAACTTTATTGCTGCAACTGTTGAACTACGATCTTTCATTTCAGATCCGATCAATGCTTACGGTCTTGACTATCGTGGCGCTGATGCTGTTGTGCCCTCTGGTAGTGGCTCTTCAGAGGTCAGACTTAGAGTTCTCTGCTACGACCGCGAAGGAGCAAAACTCTCACTTTTCAAAGATTGGAAGCCGGGTACAAGAGCGCTAATTACTGGTAATCTTGTCTTCTCTGATGACACAAGCAAACCACTCGATTTGATTATTACCACTATCGAGCCTGGTATTCCTGATACTGTTTACTGTAATCAGGTTGTATTAGGTAATGCGTTTTTCGCGACAGATGAAATTAAAGACCGTAAAAACAATCAAGTAGCAGTAAAGATTGGAACTTCGCTTGATAATTCCGACATTGTAACTTGGCTATTCCTTGAAACACATGAATCTAGAAAGAAAAAGCTTACAGATCGAATCCGTAAAGGACGGCCTATCTGCGTACAAGGCTACCTCCGCGAATATCGCAAGGATGACAATGACAGCCCTTATCGCGCCATTGTTGCATCTGACTTCACGACTCGAAAAGATCGAGAAAAATCTAGCAGGAATCCACAAACGAACGGTTCAGCGGCGGGTTACACAGAGGTTGATCCGACGCCGGATTATTGATCGTGAGATTCACCTAGCCCAGAATCTTCCAGGCTGGGATGCTCCTATTTACCGATAGGATACATCTTATTCATGCGTTGAATCTCTTCAGGAGTGAAATCTCCAAAAGTAGGATTATAGTTGCCATCAAAGTCAGCAATACCATGTGTCATTCCATGGTTGTAGCCTTTATGATAAGGCTGCAAAGATCTTTCATTAAACGGAATATTTTCTTCTTTACTTCCAGGATAATATGGCATCTTTTGTATCTCGCCTTTATCTCCAGGTCTGGCAACGAGATCACTTAACCCAGGAATTTTCATTCCTGTAGCTGCGCCAAGTAATCCACCATCAGCAAGGTTTACGCCGGTTGTACTACCAACTAATCCTCCTTTCATAACCATGTCAGTAAGGTCAATACCAGTTAAAGCTCCTACTAAGCCTTTACCGAAGATATCTGCAAAACGCATGATTCATAAGCTCACATTTTAATATTGTACAACTTATAGTTGTTATGTCTTAGATAATTAGATATGACACTTCAAGTTTTACCTCCTGAATTACTTCAACAAAGTCAAGATAAAATTGAAACAAAAGAACCTCAACCTTATTGGAAACCAAGCAGCCTCAAAGATGGCGAAAGTGAAGAGTTTCGACTTCTCGGTTGCTATGAAACAGGCCATGCAATCATGGGTTGGCAGTACGCCTCCGAAGCAGCAGGTCCAGACGGTGAGCTCAAGTTCAATGGGTATGTTGTTACTCGCACTCATCCTGGGACTCCTGACGATCTCGCTCGTGAAACTGACTGGTCCAAACCAGATCGACCAAAAATTGATGGCTCCTACGTCAAGCCACGTAGGTTTTTAGCGTGGGTTGGTACTTCCGCCGCTCGCGGGCGGCTTGAGGTTTTGTTTATTGAACAAAAATCTCTTCGCGATCAGTTAACTGAAATCCTTCAAGAAGTTGAAGACTACACTTGGACTGATGATGGACTCGCTAATTTTTCAATTAAGATCACTCGTAAGGGAGCTGGTCTGGAAACTTCATACAGCATCTTACCGAAGGTGCGAAAAGTTCCACAGAAAATCGTGGATCAATGGACATCTGAAAAAGATTCAATCTGGCTTCCTAACTTCTTTGAAGGGAAAGATCCTTTTGATGGTAAGCAAGTCTCTGAAAAAGGCTTACCTGCTGGTGGAGTAGACAAACGTGGCAGCACAGTTCTTACAACTAAAGCTGCAAAAAAAGATGAACCTGAAACTGAATTCTAATGACAAACTCACTACAAAATTTACCTCCTGAAATGCAAGAGCGGATCAATCAACTTGTGGCTGGAGCTAAAGCTGCTCAAGCACCTGCTCCTATTACTCGTCCACCATCACTGATGGATCACACCATTGCCCTTCGTCAAGAAGTTGCGCAACTTTCTAATCAAGTTGTAGCAATGGGTCAAGTAATGGAAGGTGTAGGTCAATTGGTTGGAGAGCTTTATCAGCTCTTTCAAACGCAAACCGCAACTACAGATTACAGCTCAACGTATCAAGAGAACCAGGAACTAGAGAGTGACTACTGATAAGCCTTATAGAATACAAACTTCTGCCGGACATAGAAAGTATCTATGCTCCGGCATTTATATGCCAAGTGTAACCACTGTATTGTCTGCAACTGAATCTGAAAAATCAAAAGCAGGTTTACGCACGTGGCAAAAGAATAATCCGGGTGCGCTAGAGGAGGCATCTACTCGCGGCTCGGCTATTCATCTTGGTTGCGAAAATTATTTGCGTGGATTAGATCCAAATGTACCTAATGAATATCAAGAATTTTGGAATGGTATATCGACTTATTTAGATTGGTTTGATACAATTCATTGGTCAGAGCGTCCTTTGCGTCCTGACTGGAATCACCTTAGAAGCGACGATAAAGAAGTTGCATATGTATGGAGTACTGAACACCGGTACGCTGGTTGCCCTGATCTCATTGGTGAAATTGGTGGTGTACGAGTAATTGCTGATTTTAAAACTAGTAATGCTCCATATTGTTCGACTTTCCCTGATCGTGGTGACCGTATTGGTTTTGGTGGTTATCGCAAATACACAAAGTGTGCTCAACAAATGGCTGCCTACAGGTATGCCTTGAATGAGCGAACAGGGTTTCTCTGTGATGTAGCACTAATTATTGTGTCTACACCTGAAACGACGCAAGGGATATTTATTGATGGGGATCAATTAACTCTCCACGAATCACGTTTTCTAAAACGTTGTCAACAATTTCATGAGATAGATAATGAAACTACGGATTGCAGTCAACAAGAATTGCAAGAACAAACAGACTAAACCTGCTCATAATTGGCAAAACATTAATGAAGATATTCAATGGCTGCTTGGTTGGGTACAACAAGGCTATGGATGGTGTGCAACACACTTCCATGGCCGACATCGCAAGGCTGAAAATTCAGTAGGTTCTAACGTTGTCGTCATTGACTTTGATGGAGACACATCGCTTGCTCGCTTTTGGTCTACTGATACTGCTAGGCAGTGGTGTGCTGCTACCTATACCTCTGCAAGCCATACAGAGCAAGAACATCGTTTCAGAGCTCTATTTCCTCTAGGCAAGCAGCTCAACAGCTCTGCTGAGCATCGTGGTGCGTACTGGTTAATTGTTAATCGACTATTAGCCGAGTTAGAGCTTCAAAAACTTGCGGATAACTGCGGTCAAAAACCTGAACGACTTTGGTTTGGAAACTCCAACTCTGAAGTTCAATCAAATCTAGAGTTTGAGCCTGTACCTAGTTTTTTACTTGAAGATATTGCTTATGAAGAAGTATCCAACTTTAATAGCACTGATCTTACTTCCCTTGATATTAAGCGATGTCAGTGGCTTCTAAAAACGTTTTTACGCCCTTCAGAAGATGGAGAGTATGAAACTTATTACGTGCCTGTTATGGCAGCTTGTGCAGGCATTGGTGAACCTATGTTTGATGTATGGGTTCAATGGGTCCTCAAAGGACATCATGGTGAGAAAGATGAAAATATTCAACCATTTAAGTGGAAAGGTCTTGGTAATTATTCAGGACATACTACACTTTATTCGCTTGCTAAAAAGCAAGATCCAGACTGGGCTAAAAAGCTGCCAGATAATCTAAGATTTGGTGCTCTTGGAGCAGCCGCAGGTTATACAGAGTTTGATCCCATTCATAATTTTGATGAGTACATTAATACGATGGAGCCAAAGATGCAGCCAGACGATATTGACGTTGAACCAATCCCTGATACGCAACAAGTTAAGCGTAGAGGTCGTCCTAAGAAAAGTTCTGATGACCTCGCAAAAGAACGAGAGAATGATGTGTCCAAAGTAAAAGACATTTTGCATGATCTACGCAAAAATGAACTTACTAGCTCAATTGAATACACAGATAATCAAGGTAAAACTGTTGCACTGCAAGGTAACGACTTAGATCTTATGACAGTCAAAGTTGCCTGTGAAAACGGTGTATTCATTCCTGAAGCACGAATCAAAAGTGCTATTCAATATGCAGCTTCTAAAAACTCCTATTGTCCAATTAAGCGTTATCTAGAACAGTGTGCTGCAAAGTCTAGTCCTCATCCTGACTGGGATCGTGTTGGTGAAATTTTCTTGGGCAATCAACACAAAATTGCTACTACTGCAATGCAACGCATGATGATTGGCGCTGTTGCTAGAGCTTTCAATCCTGGATGCTCTATGTCATGGCTTCCCATTCTTGTAGGACCTCAAGGTGCAGGCAAATCAATGTTTGCTCGTTGTCTTGTACCCCAAAACCTTTTTTCAGAAATTACTACACCGCTAGAAACTTTGATGAAAGAGCAGTATCGGCTGCACGTTGCATGGCTCTTAGAACTTCCAGAGATTGATAACTACTTTAATACTCGCAATATTGAAAACTTTAAAAATCTCATTACTACCCGTGTAGATGAAGTTCGTTTTCCATATGCTTCACTTCCTAGCAAGCTAGCTCGTAGGTTTGTTCTTATTGGAACAACTAACCGTAATCAATTTCTCGTCGATAGTACTGGTAACAGGCGTTTTGTTCCGCTTGAAATTGGTCCTAATTTTCAAATTCCTTGGAAAGAGCTAAGCACACATCGTGATCATCTATGGGCAGCTGCTGTACATGCTTATAGACGTGGTGAAGGCTATGAATTTAACAGCGGTGAAATTGCAGCTATTGCCGACTATATCCAAGAGTTTGGTGATCCAGATCCCTGGCTCGATAAAGTTGCCACATACGTTGCTATTCGCGATGAAGTATCGGCTGCTGAAGTCCTGACTAATGCACTTGAACTTGATCCAAGAAGTCAAGGACGTAGAGAAGGACGACGTGTAGCTGACATTCTCCAGTCAATGGGCTGGAGACGACTTGTCACTACACGAAAAGACTCAGTTACAAATAAAGCTAAATCTGTTCGAATTTGGCAGCGTCCTAAAAACGATCCACTTACTGAAGATCACATTTTGAACGACTTCTAATTACACTGAAGTTACGAAAACATATATTATTCAGATACAATGAAAGCCAAAGATATTAAAATCGGACATCGTGTTGTCGTTACTCCTGGAGAACGAATTGCACTTATTGTAGGTACACCTGAGTATTACACTCCACGTACGCAATTGGTACGAATTAAGTACGAGAATAGCACTCGCTATGAATACAAACTAAATCATCAACTTAAACTTCTTCCTATTGAACAGCAATACGCTACTCATGGAGGTCAGCACGTTAAACCTGAAGGTGATTTTTGATGTCTGAGTCTAAACCTAGCCGAAAAGTTGGTGGTCACGCATATGGTAGGCGTAACTTAAACCTATCCAATACTGCAGAAGAAGGAACACTGTGCATCTATAGCGGTCACTCGATTGGTCGGTTTAGCTCTACCTCAATGCGTTTTGATAGTCATCAAGCGTGTGTTCGTTGTGTTGCTGCAGCTAGAGAAGGACGCATGTCTTTTGATATTAATCGCCTTCTTAAAAAAGAACGTAAACGTGCACTCAAGTTTTGGTCTAAAGTAGATATTGGTCAGCCTGACGAATGTTGGGAGTGGCAAGGCTATAAAGCACCTGGCAATGGAATGCCACAGTTTCCTTGGAGACGTCCTGGTATTAGTAGCAGCACTCAGCATCATCCTCAAAGAGTTGCTATGTGGTATACCTGGGGTGATCTTGGCTATACAGGTGTCAAAACTACATGTGGCGATAAGTATTGCTGTAATCCTTTCCACCTGATACCACAAAAGATTGGCGTATTTGTCGATCAAGATTCTTATCTTGAGAGTTTTGAATTAGCTTGTGAGTTACATACATTGAAACAGCAAGTAGCAGAGTATGCAATTGAGCAGGCTTTAAAGGAACAGGAAATGATTACTAATGCTCAAGAATTAGATGATCGAGCAAATTTGATCTTTGCTCCTAATTCTGAATTTGCAGATCGTTGGGAAGCAGTGGTAGATGACATTCTCAACGGAAGGCACCCAAGTCAATTTAATTCACCAGACAGTAATGATGATACTGATCAAAATTCCACAAATAATACTTAATTAATTTATCCTAAATAGAGAGTCATTGCATTATGTCTAGACGTTCTGATCTAATTAAACAATTAATTGCTTCAGATAAATTTGGTCCTGAAAAGGAACAAGAGCAGAAGTTTTTGATGGCAACAGCCGATTTAATTCTTACAGACCTGATTGATATTGCTATCAATGCGGTTGAAAAGCACGGTCCTGGTTCTCTTGTCATCAATTTAATGAATGACTCTACTACTTTCATGTGGGCAGAATCAATTGAATTTGATCTTCGAGTATCTGAACGTGAAAACGATGAAGATGTAACTGAATTTCTTAGAAAACTTTTACAGAAGATTGACGAAAATGACTGGACGCAAAACGTGCTTATTACATTAATTAGTGATGCTGGAACAAGAACATTTGCAGTCGAAGCAGGTCGGAGCCAAGAAAGCCTTAGAGCGGTCGCAGAAGAATTTATCGGATAAACTCGCTGCCAAAGGTTTAAAGCTTCCTCTGTACCCAACTCCTCAGCTCATTGATCGAGCTAGAGAAGTAATGGGTAGCATTGATTTTGATCCTACTTCTGATCCTGTTCAGCAAGTTCTTGTCGATGCAACCTCTGTACCTAGCATTGAAGTTAATCCACTCCAAGAGCACTGGCATGGAAATGTTTGGGTAGCTCCCAAAGGTGCTGTAAGAGATTGTCGTATATGGCTGAACAAGACTCTTAGTGAGTATCGTAATGGCCATATCAAAAGTTTTATCTTTTTCAGCAGCGCTTCTGAGCTTTTACGTGCAGCTCCTGTTGTTTGGGATTATCCAATCTGTATTCCATTCAAACGTGTAAAACAACTTCGCGCTACCTCAGAAGGTTTTGAATCTGTATGTCCATCTACATGGAATTTGATTGTTTATGGACCGCCAATTCAACAAGCACTGACAGATATCGATAAAGTCTCTTTGTTCTATAACAGCTTTAGAGATATTGGTCGAGTTATTTATAGTGAATATGCAGGGGATGGGTGGCAAAAAGACCTTGAGTATTATGAAGAAAACAAAGGTAATATCTAATGAGTAAACACATAACTCAAGATTGCTTTTACCTTCTTCCATCTCAAAGCAAGGTTCATCCATGCCGTCTCATTACTAGAGACGGTACTTTGATGTGGAAGCACGCTTTGCTTTATCAAAACACCAAACTTTCTTTACCTGTCTTAGAAGCACACGAGCAGCACATAATAAAAACTGCTCAGCGCCTAGAGGAACTGAACAGTTGGGTATCCCAAGGACTTGAACCTTGGGAATGTTTTTCAATTGAAGCGTGGTATCAACCTAACGAACCTGAGCTATGTGAAGGTATCTCTGCTTACTTTACTCATACAACTCATGATCTTAATTACACATATACAAATTTATTGCCACACATCCAGGATCATGAGACCTTCCAACTACGCAATAGATATCTCTACTTCCGCCGCTGTTGACAACAAGGCCGCATATCTGCGGCTTTATTAGTTTAGCGAATCTATTAATCTATCAAGATACCATCTTGCTTTACTAGCATCTTCTTTACAGTTCTTTTTGTGCCATAGACGAATCATATATTTCAGTACTTGACCTTGAAGAAAACCTAGTATTGGAGACGGTGCGCTCGCAATTGAATCTTCAATCACATCAATTGCTTCTACTCTCCCTTGCGTGTAATGTTGGGGATTATCGACCATATTATATTCTGAATCAACTAAATAAAAATTTTCATTACTTTCTATTTCTTCAAAGGACTTTTTATTTTTAGAGTTCATTGTTGTCACGTTTAAATTAGTCAGTTCCTAATATAGAGTCAATAGATTAACGATGTGGATATGCCCAGTCCTAAAGGTGACCCAACATTTATCAAGAATAAAGATCGGTATTTCATCAATGTGGCGCAGGCTATTGGTGAAGCATCAACTCACCCAAAATCTCCTGGTGGGTGTATTATTGTGCGTGACCGAGAAATCATTGGAAATGGTAGAAGTTTATTGACAGATAGTAAAGTTGAGATTGATTGTATTTCATACGCAGTAGCTGCTGCTGCTAAGGCAGGTACTCCAGCTATTGGAGCAGTTATATATAGCACTAGATACCCTTTCTCTACTTCTATTTTTCAAGCTCACATGATGGGCATTAGGAAAATCATTATTCTTGCTCACGAGTGGGAGCCATACTATCGAGAAGAATTTAGACGTGCTGGACGATTGGCAAGAGAGCTTCAAATTTCAATTGAGCCCATTTTTTTAGACGAAGATCCAAGATTTACAAAAAATACAAATGACAGAAACATTGATCCAATTCTCTTCCCAGAAGCGAACCCGTTCTCGCCAGATGAATATGATCCAGACAATGCAACAGATACCTTCGATGAATAAAGAAATTATTTTTGACCTTGAATCTACTGGCTTACTACGACAAGGATCCCGTATTCACTGCATTGTTATGCGTGATAGTAACGATGACAGCACTTCTGTGTTTGATCATCGCCCTGAGCAATCAATCATACAAGGCGTAAAAGAACTAGAACGTGCAGATGTTTTGATTGGTCACAACATTATTGGTTATGACATCCCACTTATCAAAGAACAATATCCTGATTTTAATCCTCAAGGTCAAGCAATCGACACTCTCGTATTGAGCCGTCTGTTTTATCCACATATTGATACTAGAGACTATGAACGCCGTCCAGATGGCATGCCACAGCGTCTTTATGGACGCCATAGCCTAGAAGCATGGGGCTACCGGCTCAAGTGCTTCAAAGGTGATTTTGGCAAGCATGAAGGCAATTGGTCTGTATATTCGCCCGAGATGCTGGACTATTGCATCCAAGATACTGAAGTGACGCTGAAGCTTTGGGCACTTATGAAACGACGCATGAAAGATTATTCATGACTACTGTATTTAATAAGGAGAATCTAAATGAATGATTATGTATTGCTTGAAATGCGTATGGCAGAAATCATGTCACAACAACAAGCAAGTGGTTTTCGATTTGATGTAGCTGCTGCAGAGAGAGTGCGGGGTGAGCTTCAGAATGAGGTCACTCAACTTGAGCAATCAATTCAATCACGATATATCTATGTACCCGGAAAGGTCTATACACCTAAACGGGCAAACAAAACTAAGGGATATGTAGCCGGTGCTCCTATGACAAAACTGCTGGATTTCAATCCCACATCACGTCAACACATTGCCTGGGCGCTTCAAAATTTTCGTGGAGCCCGTTTTACTAAAGTGACTGAGACAGGTAAACCCAAGGTTGATGAAGCAACTCTTTCTGAGATGCGCGACCTTGCTCTATCTCAAGACAACAAGCTTCTACATGAGGAGTGTGAGATGTTTATCCGACTGTTGACCCTACAGAAGTGGTTGGGCCAGCTGTCTGAGGGGACAAACTCCTGGTTCAACACAATTGAAGATGACGGGTGTATTCACCACAGCTGCACTCTTGCGACCCAAACCGGGCGTAACGCGCACCGGGGTCCAAATTTGGGACAGGTTGTGAGTGCACCTTGGGCACGTCAATTGTTTGTTCCACATCCTGGTCATGTGATGGTTGGCGCTGACTTGGAAGGATTGGAGCTCCGCTGTCTAGGGCATTATCTATCTGTCTATGACGAAGGTTCTTTTGCTGACGTGGTGCTGAATGGTGATATTCACCAGCAAAATGCTGATCGTGTTGGTTGCACTCGTAAAGAAGTCAAAACCATTACATACGCATTTATTTATGGAGCGGGCGATCAGAAGCTTGGTCATAGTTTTCATCCTGAGCTTAGCGATGCTCAAAAGAAACAGCTAGGCAGTGAACTTCGTCGCAAATTTCTTGATGCAATTCCTGGATTGGAGCCACTTATTGATGCAGTCAAACAAAAGGTTCGTGGAAGCGGTCGTCTTAGGGGGCTTGATGGGCGTCCTATATTCTGCCGTGCTGAACACGCCGCCCTCAACTACCTACTTCAATCAGCAGGTGCCATCTTATCAAAGCGATGGGTGGTAATTTCTCAACAAATGCTTGATAGCTCAGGTCTTACTTACAATCTTGATTACACCCGTTGTGCATACGTGCACGATGAACAGCAGCTATCGGTTGTACCCCAAGAAGTTGATAGGGTCAAAATGTTGTTAGAAAATTCCGCGCCAGAAGCAGGTCGTTATTACAATTTTCGTGTTCCTATTACTGCATCTGCAGACCACGGAGACAACTGGGCA